>OIZG01001158.1_pt1 | contig 17319 bp, 9 predicted proteins | sample 1588561 | NCBI WGS metagenome assembly OIZG01 (sample SAMN03283267) | human gut metagenome | biome: human-associated habitat; material: feces | host: Homo sapiens | place: USA | collected 2013 | reverse complement strand
CGGAAGCCCTCGGCAATGCCGCGGATCAGGCTGGCCGAGTGGGTGCTCTCCCCTTCCTGCGGCCCCTCCACGGTCAGGTCGATCACATCCAGCTTGTTGAACCCGCGGGATTTGACCCGCACGTAGCCGTCTGTATTGTGCGCAGCCACGGCCACAAGATCCAGCGTGACAGCCGCCGCAAGGCCATAACCGTGCTGGTGGTCGGTGTGGTTGCCGCCCAGCTCTGCGCGGCCCGGTGCCGAATAAACCTGCACCTGCCTGCCCGGCCCAAAGTACAGCTCAAACTGTTCCAGCGCAGCACAGTAGCGTGCCCGCTGCCGACAGATCTCCTGCGCCGCATCGCCATACAGTGCCCGGAGCTTATCGTCCCATTTGCCCGCCGCGATCTCATTTCGGAGCTGCGCACTGTTTGCCATAACGATTCCTCCCTCAATATGCTGCTTTGGGATAGATGGGTATGTTACGTCTATTGTAATGCATCCAACCGCTTTTTTCAATTTCCAACGCTGAAAAAACGCGAATTTTGGCACCCAGTTCAAAGAATAAGATGTACTTTTGTTGAATTTGCGGGCAGATGTGTGGTATACTATACCAAAGATCGGGCACAAAGCTGCCCGCAACGTGACAGAGCGGAGGAAACGCGGCTATGGCAGATGTATATAAGCAATCCTTCAAACAAAATTATACCAATAATATTGAGCTTTCCATCTTCAATTGCGGTATCGAACGCTGTGCTCCGGGCCAAACATGGGGGCCGGGTATCCGCGACCATTACCTGATCCATCTGGTACTTTCCGGCAAGGGCGTATTCGAGGTGGGCGGACGCACCTGGGAAGTGAGCCAGGGCCAGCTGTTTTTTGCCCGGCCAAGCCAGCTGATCCGGTATACTGCCGATGAGCAGCAGCCTTGGGAGTACAGCTGGGTAGGCTTCAACGGTGCGTGTGCCCACAAACTGGCCGCGCAGCTCCCCTTCACCGACGACTCGCCGGTGCATCACACCCACGACCCCGATGGGATGCGTGCCGCTCTGGCCAACATTTATTCCTCCCGCGGGCTGCAGCCGCAGGATGAAGCCGCCATGGTGGGCTACCTTTATCTCTTCATCGCTTCTCTGATGAAGGAGACCAGCGCTGGCAAACCGCACACGGCTTCCTCTTCCAGCCAGTATGTGCTCAACGCCATCAAGTACATCCAGTTCAATTATTCACACGATATTTCCATTGATGATGTGGCAAAAAGCGTAGGTGTCTCCCGCAGTCACCTGTACCGCGTGTTCATGCTGAACGTAGGCAAAAGCCCCATCGATTATCTTACCGAATACCGCATCAACGAAGCCTGCAAGCTGCTGCGCGCAGGCAACCTTTCCATTGCCGAGGTCGCGGTGTCGGTAGGCTTCTTTGACCAGTTCTATTTCTCGCGGGTATTCAAGCGTGCCAAGGGCGTGCCGCCCAGCAAGTATTTTGCGGCGCAGGCTGATGCTCCCGCCGACGGCCCTGACCACCAGTAAAGGAGACCCTTCATGCCCTTACAGAAAAATCAAGTTCTCACCCTGCGCGTAGAGCGTCTTTCCAGCGATGGCAGCGGCGTAGCACACAGCCCAGACGGTGAGACCGTGTTTATTCCCGGTGCCGCCCCCGGCGACGAAGCCCGGGTGCGCATCGTTAAGGACTGCAAGCGCTACGCCTTCGGTATTCTGGACGAGGTGCTCACTCCTTCGCCGGACCGTATCCCGGTGGATTGTGCCGTGGCAGGCCCCTGCGGCGGCTGCAGCCTGCGGCATCTGGACTATGCTGCCGAGCTGCGCGCCAAGCAGGAGAATGTTGCCGATGCCTTTGCCCGCATCGGAGGATTGGATGTGCCTGTTCTGCCCATTGTGGGTTCGCCGGAAGTGAACCGCTACCGCAATAAGGTGCAGTTCCCGGTGGGCGTGGACAAAAGCGGTAAGCCCTGTATCGGCTTCTACGCCGGGCGCACCCATCGTATCGTCCCCTGCCCGGACTGCCGCCTGCAGCCCGGTGTGCTGAATGAGATCGGCAACGCATTGTGCGCTTTTTTTGCAGAAAAGGGCATCCAGCCGTACAGCGAGGAGACCGGCAGGGGCCTTGTGCGTCATATCTTTCTGCGGCGCGGCGCTCACAGTGGCCAGATCATGGTCTGCCTTGTCTGCACCCGTGCCAAGCTGCCCTCCGCTGAAGAGCTTTGCACCCGGCTGAAAGCTCAATTTGCAGAGATCACCACGATCCTGCTGAACGTAAATGCTAAAAACACCAACGTGATCCTTGGCACCGAGACCCACACCCTGTATGGGCAGGGGTATATTGAAGACACCCTGTGCGGTGTTCCGGTGCAGCTTGGCCCGCTTTCCTTCTATCAGGTCAATACCCTTGCTGCCGAGCAGCTTTACGGCATTGCCGCCCAGTATGCTCAGCTTACCCCGGACGACCTGCTGCTGGACCTCTACTGCGGCATGGGCACCATTGGTCTTTCCATGGCAGCGCACTGCCGTGAGCTGATCGGTGTGGAGATCGTACCGGAAGCCATTGAAAGTGCCAAGGCTAACGCTGCCCGCATGGGTGCAGATGTGGCCGCAAAGAGCCGATTTTTCTGCGCAGATGCCGGTCAGGCCGCCACCCGCCTTGCCGCTGAGGGCCTTCACCCGGACATCGTAATGCTGGACCCGCCCCGCAAGGGCTGCGACGAAGCCACCCTTTCCGCTGTCGTGCGCATGTCTCCCCGCCGGGTGGTCTACGTCAGCTGCAACCCCGCCACCGCCGCAAGAGATGCTGCATGGCTGGAACAAAATGGATATCACGCAGAGAAGGTGCAGCCGGTGGATCTGTTTCCAAGAACACGGCATTGCGAAGCGGTTCTCCTTTTGACCAAACTCCATGTCGAGCGGCATATCGAAGTGGACGTCAGTATGGATGAGCTGGATGTGACTGCCGCAGAGAGCAAGGCGACTTACAACGAGATTCGGGACTATGTGTGGGAACACCATCAGTTGAAGGTATCCAATCTCTATATCGCACAGGTGAAGCAGAAGTACGGCATCATCGAGCGGGAGAATTACCATAAAGCGAAAAACGAGAATGCAAAGCAACCTCAGTGTCCGAAGGAGAAAGAGGATGCGATTGTGGAAGCATTAAAGCATTTTCAGATGATTTGATTTACAGTATGTCCGTCTGATTTTCAGGCGGGCATTTTCTTTTGTTGGAATATGGTGTTTCTATTTTTATCGTGGTACAATATCTTAAAGACTTTTTGATTTCGGAGGGAGCCGTCATGATCGATCTTGCAAAACTGGAGCCTGTTTTGGGCGGATACCAGACCTATTTCCCGAAGCATTGGCCTCATGTTGAAGATTTCAAATGGGAAGCCGCGCAGCATTTCCACGACCATTGGAATATTGACGCGGCAGATTTTGGTGAAATGTTCAAGGAAGCCACTGCAAAGGTCTTTTCGCTTCTGGATACCGGCTATGCCTATCCCCGTGCGATGATCCTGAATTTCGCAGCAGCGGACTGTGAAGCAACACGCGCAATGTTCCGCAGCTTGTTTGATGAATCCACCGAACTTTCCCAGCGCATTATTGCATTTCAGGCTGCCACCGAAGAAATACGCACAAAATACAACGACGGCAGTTGGAATAACCACTACCAGAACACCAGTGCCATCAGCGTCTATCTGTGGCTCCGGTATCCGGATCAATATTATATCTACCGCTATTCCGTTGCCCGTGACATCTCGGATGCGCTGAACTTCGATGCTCCGCCCAAGCGGGATGGTTCCGTAGAATCGCTGCTAAACAGCTACCGCCTTTATGATGAGCTGCGGGTGGCACTGAGCCAAAATGCTGCCATCACCCAGATGATCCGCAGTGCCATTGAAGCAGCCCCTGCCGGAAAATACTGGCCAGACACACACTGGAATATCGCTGCCATTGATCTGGGCTTTTATCTGAGCCGTTTCTACCTTGCCGAACAAAAGACATCACAGATGCAGGCCGGATGGTTTCCTGCTGAAAGTGAGTATGATCCGGGCATTACAACCGCACAGTGGAGTGCTTTGCTGCAAGACACCTCGGTTTTTACCTCGGAGGCTTTGCGGGTGATGAAATGTATGCTGGATTACGGCGGGCAGGCCACCTGCAAACAGCTTGCCATTAAATACGGTGAAACCAGCAACTTCTACATCTCCAACTCCTACCATCTTGCACAGCGGGTGGCAGAAAAGACTGGCTGCCGCTGCATGCCCCGCGACAGCGAAAATATGCGTTGGTGGCCCATTTTATATGTGGGCAAAAGCACAAAGGCGGATGGCACTTACATCTGGCGCTTGCGAGATGAGCTTTTACAGGCTCTGAAAAAAGCCGACCTCTCGAAAGTACCGGCTGCCGCTGCCACCTGTGAAGCACCTTCACGCCACTACTGGTGGCTGACTGCCAATCCTAAGATCTGGAGTTATTCCAGTCTGCGGGTCGGCGAAGAGCAGACCTATACGCTGTACAATGACAACGGGAACAAGCGCAGGATTTTCCAGAATTTCCTCGATGCAAAAGCCGGGGATCTAGTGATCGGCTATGAGGCCAATCCGGTAAAGCGAGTGGTAGCTCTGGCCAAGATCACACAGGAAAGCAACGGCAAAGAGATTTATTTTGAAAAGACCGAGAGCCTGACTTCCCCCATTGACTATGCTGTACTGAAGGCTTTCCCTGAGCTGGAGAAAATGGAGTTCTTCGTACAGCCGAACGGAAGCCTGTTCAAGCTCTCGGAGGGTGAGTACAACTTTATTCTGGATCTGATCCGGGATGAAAACCCTGCTCCCGTCCGGCAGGCATCTGCCGACAGCTACACCAGAGTTGATTTTCTGCACGATGTTTTTCTGAGTGAGCAACGCTATGAAGTGTTGGTTTCTTTGCTACGCCACAAGAAAAATATCATTCTGCAAGGTGCACCCGGCGTTGGAAAGACCTATGCTGCCAAACGGCTGGCGTACTCTATAATGGGTCAAGCTGATTCCTCCCGGGTTGAGTTTGTTCAGTTCCACCAGAATTACTCCTACGAGGATATCATGCTGGGCTACCGGCCGGACGGCTCCGGCTTCAAGCTGACAGAGGGTGTATTTTACCGCTTCTGCCAGAAGGCTTCCAACGACCCCGACCGAGAATACTTTTTCCTGATCGATGAGATCAACCGGGGCAACCTGAGCAAGATCTTCGGCGAGCTGATGATGCTGATTGAAAGCGACCATCGGGGCGAAAAGATCACACTGGCCTATAACGGGATGCCCTTCTATGTCCCGGAAAATTTGTACATTATCGGTATGATGAATACTGCCGACCGCAGCCTGGCCATGATCGACTATGCACTGCGCAGACGCTTCAGTTTCTTCGAGATTGAACCGGCGTTCACCTCCGATGGATTCCAGAAATATCAATCTGCGCTTGACAATGAAACCTTCAATGCTCTGGTGGAACAGATCAAGGCATTGAACCGGGAAATTACCACAGATGCCTCCCTCGGTCCCGGATTTCGTGTTGGTCACAGTTACTTTTGTCTGGCCGACCCTGCTGCCTGCACCACTGACTGGATGCGCTCTGTGGTGGAGTTTGACCTTCTGCCTACGCTGGCAGAATACTGGTTCGACGCGCCCGACAAACTGCACCGTTGGGAAAAGAATCTGCGTGGTGTTTTCAATGACGACTGACAAAGGGATCTTTATCCAGAACATCTACTACATGCTCTCCTACGCCTATCAGGTGCTGCAGCAGCAGGATTATCAGTGCATCGCCTCGGAAAAGTTTGAGCGTATCGACGATTTGTTTGCTGCCATCCTTGCAAAGGGTGTTTCCCGGCAGCTGAAGCAGGGGCTCTATCGAGAATATGTTTCCCGAAGCGAGACCCGGTCAGTTTTGCGTGGAAAGCTGGATCTTCCGCAGACCATTAAGACCCGTATCCAGCACAAGCCACAGGTCGCCTGTACCTTTGACGAGCTTTCCGAGGATAACCTGTATAACCAGATTCTGAAAACCACCCTGCATGTGCTGCTTCGGGATAAGAATGTTTCTACTGAGCGCAAAGTGGAATTGAAGAAAGCGCTTCTGTTTCTGGACACGGTTTCTGCACTGCTTCCCTCTCAAATCCCATGGAAGCAGTTACATTATCAGCGGAGCAACCAGAATTACGAGATGCTGTTGAATCTCTGCTATTTCGTGCTGCACGATATGCTGCAGACCACCGAAAACGGCAGCTATAAAATGACAGCATTTTCGGATGAACGCATGGCAAAGCTGTACGAACGCTTTATTCTGGAGTATTACCGACAAAATCATCCCTACCTTACTGAGGTCAAGGCTGCGCAGGTCAAATGGGATCTTGTGGGAGAGCACGATGCTGCCATGCTGCGGTTTCTCCCTGCCATGCAAACCGATATTTTTCTGCGTTTTCGCGAAAAAGTTCTCATTCTGGATGCCAAGTATTACAGCCAGACATTGCAGCAGCAGTTTAATAAAGAGACCCTGCATTCTGCCAACCTCTACCAGATCTACACCTACGTTAAAAATCAGGATGCTACCCATACTGGAAACGTTTCCGGGCTGCTAGTCTACGCCAAAACGCAGGAAGCCATCACGCCGAATTGTCTCTTCAACTTAGGCGGCAATCAGATCGGTGCACGCACCTTGGATCTCAATCAGGATTTTCGGCAAATCACCGCACAGCTGGATGGAATTGCCCAGCAGTTTTTCGGGAAGCATCCGCTTTGATCTTTTCCATGTCGATTTACCCGCTTTCACACCCGCCCGTCTGTTTTTTCAAACTTTCTCCTCCTAAGTGTCCGAAGGCAAAAGAGGATGCGATTGTGGAAGCATTAAAGCATTTTCAGATGATTTGATACGCAATCACCCCAGAGAGAATAGCCTCTTGTGCGTTCTCTCTGGGGGTGATTTTTGCGTTATGCTACTTCCGGGTAGCGCATATATACATACTCGTAGATTTTCTTCTGGTAGGTCTGGATATCGCTTACATCATAGCTATTGGGAAGTTCTTGCCAAAGGGTATTGCGAATCAGGTTATCCACAATCGCCTTAGTTTCCTGCTTGTCCGTCCAATGGTCGAGTTTGGCAATCTGCTGTTTGATTTTTGTCAGCAAGTCCACGGACACCTTCTTGATCGTTTCAATTTCCTGCTTCGTGAGGTTCTCCGAAAACAGCAAATCGTACACTGAAAGTTCCTCATCGCTGGAAAAGCCCTCACGCACATAGCGTTGCTGTTCCATATCCAGCGAACTGGCCAGTTCCATCAGATCCATGAAGGTTTTTTCAATGGTTGCCCGGTTCTGCTCCGCATTGTAGGCATCGATGATCTCCTGATAGCGGTCATAATAATCAATGCGCTGCGGGTTTGCAAACAGCATTTTCGCCAGTTGCTGGTTTACCAGTTCATCCAAATCGCGCAGCAAGAGATTCTTCCGCCGGGTGTAGGCAAACTCCCGGCTCAGCAGCTCAAAATCAATTTTGCTGATGTCAAACTGCCGGGAAGGTACAGCCTCCTGATCCGGCTTTTCCACATGGATGTACTCGTTGACGATGCCGTTGATCTGCACCATCAGGTCGGTATTGTCCGCGTGTTTTCGCTTCTGCTGCAAGCCCTCGTAGATGGCGAGAATTGCGTTTTTCCGGGCGCGCACGGCATCGTCCACATCGTCACGGTCTGCGTAGCGGAACAGCCGCGCCAGTTCAGACGCATAGGTCTGGAAGGTTTTCTTGGTTTCCAACGTCTCGCACATCGCGTTGACTGCATCCTGTACAAGGCTCATCTTTTCAAAGTCCTGTGCGTCCACCAATTCCTGCAGCCGGAACCCGTGTTCTGCCAGAAAGCCGTCCGCTTTTCCGATGACCGTGCAAATACGCTGGATCAGCTCCGTTTTATCCACCGTTGGATCAACACCCGCCGGGCTGTTCTTGCTGACCGTATAATCTGCCAGAGCCTTGCGCAGCGCCTTTACGATACCAATATAGTCCACGATCAGGCCGTTGCTCTTGCCCTCCGAAACACGGTTTGCACGAGCAATAGTCTGCATCAGGGTATGGGCTTTCAACGGCTTGTCCAGATACAGACAGGACAGATACTTTACATCAAAGCCCGTCAGCCACATGGCACAGACGAACACCACCCGGAACGGATTCTTGCTGTCCTTGAATTCTTTATCCAGCTCCCGCTTTTCCATTTTGGCACGGTGCGGCAGAATATCCAGCCCCCACTTTTTGAAGGTCTGCACCTCGTTCTGCTCCTGACTGATCACCACTGCCATTTCGGTTTCTTTCATCCATGCCAGTTTGCGGGCAAGCTCCTGTGCTTCCTGCTGGGTCACTGTGCCCTGCCGGGCTTCCAGTTCCCTGATCTTTGCCCGCCAGTATTCCTGCACATAGTTGTACATCCGCACACAGGTGACCTTATTCAGACAGACGAACATCGCCTTGCCGCTGGTCCAAAGGTCAGAGTAATGCTCCACAAAGTCCCTTGCAATGGAACGCAGCCGTTCATCTGCGGTGAGAATATGGATCTCCTTTGCAAACTCGCGTTCCAGCTTTTCCTCCTGCGAGGGATCAAGGTCGGCTGCTTCAATGGCATCCAGAATCCGCCCGGTGATCTCCGGCTTGTCCAACTGGGCGATCTTATCCGCACGGTTCTCATAATACAGCGGCACCGTTGCGCCGTCCTCCACCGCCCGCTTGAAGTCATACACCGACAGATACCCGCCAAAGGTGCGCTCGGTGATATGGTCATCTGCCAGAAGTGGCGTACCGGTAAAGCCGATGCGGGATGCCGTGGGCAGCAGGTGCATCATGTTGTCTGCAAAAATGCCGTACTGACTGCGGTGGGCTTCATCCGACAAAATCAGAATGTCGTGATCCGGGTAGATAGGCGGCTCCTTGGGCAGATTGAACTTCTGGATCAGGGTAAACACAAAGCTGGGGTTGCCCTGCAGCTTTTTTACAAGGTCTGTACCGCTGGATGCAATGAACTGTGAAGCCTTGGTTTTGCCCAGCAGACCGCAGTTTTCAAAGGTATCGCTGATCTGCCGGTTCAGCTCGTCACGGTCGGTCAGTACCACAATGGTGGGCGAGCCTGCAAACTTGCGCCGGATCTTCTGCGCCAGAAAGACCATGGAGTAGCTCTTGCCAGACCCCTGCGTGTGCCAGAACACACCCAGCCTGCCGTCTTCTCGTAAGCACTGACGGCCTCGTTGACGCCGAGATACTGGTGGTTGCGGGCCAGAATCTTGGTGGTGTGCCCACCGGAATGGTCGTAAAGGATGAAGTTTTCCAGCAGATCGAGGAAGGTCTTTTTCTCGCAGATGCCCCGCAGCATGGTTTCCAGTTCCACGCTGCCTGCATCGCTTTCCTTCAGACGCTTCCACTCGTGGAAAAACTCGTACTTGCTGCCAAGCGTACCCACCTTGGCTTCCAATCCATTGGACAGCATGAGAAAGGCATTATAGTAGAACAACTGCGGAATGGTATCGAGGTAGTCCCGATAATTGTCTATGTAGGCGTTCTGCACATCCACGGTGGGCTTTTTCAGCTCGATGAACAACAGCGGAATGCCATTGACAAAGCCCACAATGTCTGTCCGGCGGCGGTACAGCTGCGAGTGGATCTTCATCTCTTTTACGGCGAGGAAATGATTGTTTTCCGGGTTTTTGAAGTCGATCACCGCCGCGCTTCGGATTTCGGTGCGGCCATCCGGCCGCTTGACCGTCACCGGGATGCCATCCCGCAGCAGAAAATACTTTTCCTCGTTGATCTGCATCAGGGATGCGGTGGAAACGTGCGCCGTAAATTTCTTCTGCACCTCGTCCAGCTGGTTCGGGGTGAGCCACGGGTTCAGCCGCAAAAGTGCCTGCCGAAAATACCGGGTCAGCAACACTTCCCCATAGCTGGTGCGGCCTAACGTCCCGTCCGGTCCCAGCTTTTCGGAGTTGTAAGCCAGCACCACCTCCCAGCCCAGAACATTTTGCAGCAAGTTGCCTGCACTGTTCTGGACAAGGACATTTTCGGAGTATTCGCGGCTCATAGGATCACCTCATTTTTTCAACTTTTCTTTTAAGCAGAATTCTTCATTGATTTTAATGATTATAATTGCCATCACAATTAAGAATCGCATATAATCATCTCTATGTACCTTTTCATCTAATGAATTAGTCGAGTGAATATATTTATTTCTCAAATCTAGTCCATTTGAAAATTTATGTTTATTAAGTAAATAATCAAGATAATCTTGTTCTGGTCGTGAGAACAATGTATTCTCTACCAGCAACTTATTATTTTTCAGTGCATCCTTCAATGGATCATTTTCTGTTTTTTCATAGGCCAAGCAAAGATATTCATATCTATAAAGTTGAATCAACATTCTCAATCTATCATACTTCAGTTCAATTTCCCCAGCTTCATCTATTCTTATAGTACCTTGACTTAATAAGAAGTCGATTTTTTCTTTCTGAATAGTTTTAAAATCATTATAATATACAGTTTCATTCTCTAGAAGTTTAAAGAAAGAATCATAGGCCTTTCCTATTCTTTCCACGTAAGTTAAAAGTGATTGTGATGAAAAGATACTTATATATTCCGATCTAATATTTTCATCATTACAATAGGCATACTTTTGTGTGCTTAGACTTGCAACTTGTGAAAACTCAACGCTTTGAGATGAGAACTCCAGATAATCTCTATCAATTGCTCCATATTTACTGTATAAATCAAATTGCTTTAAAACATGATCTATTTTACTAGAAATCAGTCTGTTTCTTTCCCCAAATGGCGCATCCCTCCTCACTTTCTCATAAACAAACCCCTCCACATTAAACTCATCTTTTAGGTATGTTTCAAAAAACCATTTATAAATATCTTCTATTTCTATTTCTCGCTGGCACAAAATGTTATAATACCCTGTCATTTGAAGAAATGCCATAGTGTTTTTTATACGAAAACTTGTTCCGACTTGGTACTCTCTCAATCCTCTTGTTCCAAACAAAAAGTTTTCAAGACCATACTCAGAGGGTTGCGAAACCAATAGGCATCTGTTAAAAAAATCAGCAAATTCAAACCAGTAGAAATTATTAAGAAGCGTTGCATAATCAAGATTATCTAGTATCCATTTACTGTCATATGAAACTTTTAGTTCATTCTGATCTTCTGATTCATTTTCTATCTTTCCGGTACCATCCATCGGTTTAAAGCCGATTCCTACTCCTGTTCTAAACGATAGGCCAGTTTCAAAAAGTTTTTTTCGCATGATTTCTAGTTTTTTATATGCTTTAAAGCGTGTCATTTCGCTAAGTTTAAGCTTGTCCGGATTCTCTTCTTGCATAATCACAGTCAAATAATTCATATTAGGAGAATCCAATTCGATGTACCTTTGAACTAACCCTTCCTTATCTTCTACTGTCAATTCTTTTGGAATGTAATACAGTTCTTTGTCCTCAGAACGTTCCAAAAACTTATTGACAAAGAATTCTGCATTCTCTGCATCCTTTAAAATGTATTCACGCACAACCTTCCCAAATTTATATACAATATCTTTTTCTCTCAGTATTCGATCAATTCTAATATTAGCCTTTTCCAGAAATTCAGCAAATTGCAAATCATCAAACTTTTTGTACAATCCTATCTTGCAAACCAGTTCAACAAAATCTTGACGGTACATTATATTAGTTTCGTTATATAATGTTGCCAACTCATTTATATCTTTTGAATTAAGGAAGCAGCCAACAACTCCGAACACCTGATTAGCCTTATTTTGATAATCTGTATATTGAGGATTTGTCCAGTCCTCAAGTCGTATTCCAGTGTCGATATATTTTTTCACATTATAAAGTTCTATAACTTTATTTATATCTGTGTAGCTTTTCCAATTATCATAATCGTCAAAAACTATCTCGCACTTTTTTAATTCTCCCAGATTAACAACTTCGCCATTTCCATAAAAATCGACACCGAAATACGCATCCATCTATATTACACCTCCACTTCCCCGCTCATCAATTTAGGCAACAGTACATCTCTTGCCATCTTTAATTGGTTATTTTGTTTTTCCAAATTTCTGATTTTCCGATATTGCGCTTCTGCAATCTTTGCAAACATCTCTTGCAATTCGTCTGTCGGCTCAATTACTTCAATATTAGAAAGCACGTTTCGATTCAATGTCGGAATGGCTCCCCCATTATTTAGCGATGCAAAGTCCACTGTTTGTAGCAAGCTGTAAACAAAGAAAATATTATGATCCTTGTAATCGCTTATGTAAAGCGATGTATTATGCGGCCAGAAATTATCCCAAATAAATTGATACTTACCCAAGCTTCCAGAATGACCCGTTACAATGCCCGGCCCCTTAATCTTAAATTCGTTATGATATCCAATCACCGTAGTTGAGCCAACAACTGGATATCGTCCAGCTTTCATCTCGTTTTTTGTCAAATCATATCCTCGATGAAATGTCAATATTTCATTGATATTTGTCCTGCTCCACCCCTCCGGCACGCCATCCACAATTTTCGTGTTTTCATGCCCCGGAAAGCGCAAATCCACAAACCACTCTTTATAAAGCCGCTGGGCTGCTTCTTCCAGCAATTTGATTTGTTTCTGGTTGTTTTCAATCAGGTCATCATAGGCAGAGAGGATATCAGCAATTCTTTTTTGAATTTCCAGTGTAGGTAGACGAATCGGAACCGAACTCAAAATTGTGGTATTAAGATTCAGCATTGTTGCACCAACTGCGTGTTTTTCAACCCATCCAACCGTATCGGGATGTTGCAATTGAAAAAAAACAAAACGAGAATCCGCTTTTTCGGAATCAATAGTTACTCTCAAACATCCTGTCCCGCATAGCCATCCCTCTTCTTTTTTAGTTACATGAGCACAGCGTCCAACATCACCTCTTCTCGAATACAAAATATCTCCTACTTCAATTTTATGGCGGCATAAACGCTCAACATGTGTTTTATCAACTCTCGCAATCGACTCTTCTGAAATCTTTCCACCAACCAAATCCTTCGGCATTACAACTGGTATTCCACATTCCGAATAATCCGATTGATGCAACTGTGACCCGAACGGTCCTGTCTGAATATTTTTTGATATATCCCCTAACTTTGCAATTTCCCACATCATACCCCCATCTCCTCCAGATTCTTCGAGATGGTTTCCATCAGGCGGTTGGACTCTGCCTGCAATTCCAGCAGTTCCTTGTGGATTTCCTTCATCCGCTGGGCAAAATCCACACCGTCGTCCTCCACGGGTGCAACGCCCACATAGGCACCGGGCGTCAGGGATGCGCCTTTTTCGTTGAGGATGGTATCTCGGCTGGCCACCTTGCACAGACCGGGGATATCCTGATAAACGCCCTCGCCAAACTTTTCGGTGAGCCAGACAGCCTCCTTGGCAACGGTCAGCTTCTCGTTGAGGGCTTCCAGCTCCTTGTCGAACTTTTCCTGCGTAGCTTTGCGCTCCTTGCGGGGTGCTGCCTCCACAGCGGCTTTGGCTTCTTCCCGCTTGGCCTGCACGTTTTGTTCCAGTGCGGCCTGAATCTCTGCAAAGGGGCGGTCGTCCGCCAGCTCTGCATGATACTCTGTCAGAAGCGCCTTGTACTTGTCCACCTCGCCGCGATAGAGCCAGACAATGGCGTTGAGGTTCTTCAGCTGCCAGTCGCTCCACTCGTTCTGAGTGCGGTCCACCACGGTATAATAGTTGCGGGCGTCGATGAACAGTACGGTGTCCAGCAGATGTTCCGGCTTGCCCTTATCCAGAAACCACAGCGAACAGGGCAAACTTTTGGTGTAGAAGAAATTATTGCCCACGCTCATCATCACGTCCACATGGCCGGTCTGGATGAGCTTTTCACGGATGTCCTTGTCTTTGCCCTGACTGTCGGTAGCCGAGGACGCCATCACAAAACCCGCACGGCCATGCTCGTTCAGGTAGGAGTAGAAATAGGACACCCACAGATAATTTGCGTTGCCGATCTCCTTGGCCTTGTTCACGCCGGGCAGGCCAAAGGGCAACCGCCCGGCACTCTGCGCCGACTCCGACTTGACCTTATCCACGTTAAACGGCGGATTTGCCATCACATAGTCGCAGCAGCCGTTCAGGTTGTGGGCATCGTGATAGAAGGTATTGGCTTCATCGCCGGACTTGATCACGCCGGTCAGGCCATGCACAGCCATATTCATCAGGCAAAGCTTTGCGTTGTACTCCACCTTTTCCTGTCCGTAGAAGGTCATGGTGTTGTTAGCGATCATGCCCGCATGGTTTACAAAGTCGCCGGTCTGCACAAACATACCGCCGCTGCCGCAAGCCGGGTCCAGCAGAACGCCGTGGGCAGGCTCCAGCACATTGACGATCATCTTCACCAGCGATTTCGGCGTAAAGAACACGCCGTCATCCTGTGCCACATTTTTGGCAAACTTATTCAAAAAGTACTCGTAGATACGGCCGATCACATCGCCGCCCACATCGTCCAACGCATCATTGTTGAAGATGCGCAGCAGTTCCCCCAGCAGCTCATCCGAGAAGATGGTGTAGTCCTTCGGCAGAACGCCCTGCAGCTGCTCGCTCTGCTGCTCCACCAGTTCCATGGCGTTGTTCACCACTTCGCCCAGACTGTTCAGAGGATTGCCCTCGATGCCGGTCAGCCCCTGCTCCGGGATGTTGGCGGGCAAATTGACTAAGTAATTGTACTGCGCCTCCTTGGGCAGAAACAGTGCACTCTTTTCGGCAAAGTCGCTTTGCTCCACCGGCAGCACCCGGCCACCGCGCACGGGACGGTCTTTCAGGATCTCCTGCTCTACCAGTTTGAAGCGGCTGTACGCATACCGCAGAAAAATCAGTCCCAGTACCGGCATACAGTATTGGTTCGAGGTGAGTTTAGAGCCTGCACGCAGCAGATCTGCCGACTCCCACAGGTCAGCTTCCAGTTTTTTGACGTTCACATTATTTGCCACGAGGGGGTTCCTCCTGTTGTTTGGATTTTCATTTTCTATTGTATCACATTTTTCTGCAATGTTCATCTTTAATCATTGCTATTTTCTTTTTTGACTGGAAAAAGTTATTTACCAATGGCTGACAATGTGTTAGAGCCACAAACTTTCTCATTTGGAGACGCTAAGTCTGCATCCACCGGATGCAGTTCAAGGGTTTGGGTGTCCCCAACAAGTATTTTGCAACGCAAAAGAAGCAGATGTATATACGTCTGCATTGCTTGCGGATGCTATGAAATCTCTCAACGTGCTTCCCAGATTTGAAAATCATTTTGCGATCAAGACCGTCCATTTTCAAGTTTCACTTGATGCGGGCGGTTATTTTTTGCTCAGGAAGTTTTCGAGTTAGCAATCGCAGCAAGCAGGGCGAGTTGGTACCAACTCACGATTTTTGAATCTGATTTTACAAATCCGACTTCAAAAACGATTGTTGGGCTTCGCCAAAACCCGATATTCAGCACATAAACTGTGCCGACTGCGTATCTTAACAGACGCTGAATAAGCAAATTTCTTGTAGAAAAAATCGTTTCCGAAAAATCGTCGTTGATTCATTCAATGTTGTACAAAACCGGAACTATTACTTCCGGTTTTGAAGGCAAAAAGCGGAAGTATCACTTCCTAAAAAATCGAGCAATTTTATGGTATGCTCTATCCAGAGCCGTTCACAAGAACCGGACCTCCCAAGTCCGGTTTTCTCCCTCAAAACCGGACCTGATACGTCCTAAAAATACTTATTTGATTGTGATAGGCTTTCTACAAGCCTTCATCGAACCTTGAGAACCGAATGACCGTCTGCATGGGATACCCGGCCATGACCCCGCAAGGGAGAGCCGGAAAACGCCGCTGGAAGGGGGTAGGAAGTCCGTGCAGAGAGAACGGCACCCCAAATTTGAGATCACGTTGATACGCAAAACCGGAACCAGTAGTTCCGATTTCACTTTTAAATTCACTTCAAAATCCTCAAAAACCGGAACTACCAGTTCCTAAAAACAAAATTTACGATGTGATACACTAAACCCACAGAAGCACATTCTTCATTGCTTTTTCGCAAGTTCCGACAAAAAATGTCCAATTTTTAGTAGACATTCAAATCAACTTTCGTAAAAACCGGACGTAATGTGTCCTAAAAATTTTTCTGTTGATGTGTTAATCTAGTTTCAAATCCATCGTTGATCCTTGAAAACCGCATGACCGTCTGCATGGGATACCCGGCGATGACCCCCAAGTGGGAGAGCCGGAAGACGCCGCCGGAAGGGGGCAGGAAATTCATGCGGGGATAACGGCTGAACTACCAATAAATTTTTGAAAGGAAATTTTGCCTATGAGGAAAAACAAGTTTGAATTTATCATCGACTCCGAATTTCAATCTCAGATTCCTGCATTGACCGATGAAGAATTTCAGCAACTGGAAGAAAACATCCTTTCAGAGGGTGAAGGCCTGTCTCCCCTGATTGTCTGGGGCAACATTCTTGTTGATGGCCACAATCGCTATAAGATTCTCCAGCAGCACCCAGAAATCCCTTATACCACCCGCTCGATCTCCTGCACCTGCGAAACCCGTGAAGATGTTCTTGCATGGATCTGCAAGCATCAGCTGGGTCGTCGGAATCTGACACCCGAGCAGAAAAAGTTTCTGATTGGAAAGCAGTATCACTCTGAAAAATCCACTCGTGGGGGAAACCATGGCAATCAGTACACGCAGGTGGCAAACTGTCAAATTGACAATTTGCCATCGGTAGAAAACACGACCGAACGAATCGCCAAAGAAAACAATGTAAGCCCTTCTTTCGTAATTCGTGCCGAGCAGTTCATGAAAACCGTTGAGCTGATGGAAAAATACTGCCCCGGCATTCAGGAAGAAATCTTATCCGGCAAACTTAAGCTATCCCAGCGAGAGGCTACCATTATCCGTGGAACTTCCACGGAAGCATTGCCCACCGTGGTATCAACGTGGCGAGAGGAAAAGCTGAACGGTAAACCAGACGATAGTGCAGACACCTATGAAAATTCAGAATTGCTTTCCAATGTCGCCGAAAACAATTTTTCTACTGTTGCCACATCGAAGATCCAAACGGCCGATCCACTCTCGGAGAATCGACCTTTTATTTCATCGGGAAAGCGCAGCACCGAACTCCAGACCATTCGTGAGCTAGGAGAAAAGATGGCAACGGTTGATCATGTCGCCGATGCCGAAGGAATGTTCAGTGAAATCAACAGTGCCTCTGATAGCTTTATTTTCCGTCTCGAACAATGCTTTGCTCTGTATCCCGACTTTCTGACAAATGT
>OIZG01001122.1_pt1 | contig 17764 bp, 16 predicted proteins | sample 1588561 | NCBI WGS metagenome assembly OIZG01 (sample SAMN03283267) | human gut metagenome | biome: human-associated habitat; material: feces | host: Homo sapiens | place: USA | collected 2013 | reverse complement strand
ATCAGGAAAAAATCTCCCATGGAAACCCTTTATTTCCATATATCACTTATCTGTGTTCTATCCCACTGGATTTTTCTTATGTGCCGATCCACTGGCATGACGAAATGGAGATTATCTATATAAAGAAGGGACACGGCATTATCACCGTGGACTTCACACAATACCAGGTCAGTGCCGGAACGCTCGCACTTATCATTCCGGGACAATTACATTCGATTGAACAATACGAAAACGAAAGTATGGAATATGAAAATATTATTTTTCATCCGCAGATTCTTTTATCCAAGCAGACCGACACCTGCAGCACTGACTATTTTTCCCCGCTGATGGACGGAACGCTCACAATTCCGGTACTCTATCAGCCCAGTGATCCCTATTACAAAGAGATTTCCGCCTGTGTCGATGCAAACGATGAAATCAGCAAAACCAATCCGCCAGCTTACCAGCTTTTCATCAAAAGCCAGCTTTTCATGCTTTTTTATATTCTTTTCAACAAGTGCAGTTCCAGAAATGTCCAGAAAAAAGATTACAAATCTCTGGAAAAAATGAAATTGATCTTAAAATTTGTGGAAAATAATTACATGGAAAAAATCACGATTGAAGATGTAGCAAAAGAAGTTAATTTAAGCCAGTCACATTTTATGAAATATTTTAAAAATACGATGGGAACCTCCTTTATCGACTATCTGAATGAATACCGGCTGACGATGGCTTCCAGACTTTTGATTTCCTCCGATTCTTCGATTTTAGATATCGCAGCGGAAGTGGGATTTGATAATCTTTCCTATTTTAACCGGTCGTTCAAAAAACGCTTCCAGCAGACCCCGAGGGAATACCGGAAGCGTTATGCACAGCCGTAATTAAGATTATCATATAACATAATATCCTACAATACCGCAGACGATTCCTGCCAGCGCGCCCACAATGATATCCTTTGGCTCATGCACTCCGACCAGCACGCGCACAATGCCCAGAAGCAAACCAATGATTCCGAGCAGTACCCCTGCTCCCGGATGCTCATAAAAAATCGTCATCGCAATAATAAAAACAGAAAATACATGCCGGCTTGGAAATGATTTTCCTTTTGTGTCTTTTTCCAGTACCGGCGGCATGTCAAATTTTTCATACGGTCTGGGCGCATTGATGATTTTCCGGACAACGGAAAGTCCCACGAAGGACACTGCCGGAACGAGTATCGCCCGCCAGAGCCACGGATTTTTGTCCGTAAACAGCATGAAAAGATAGAGCGGATACACGCAGAATACCAGTGCTGTCAGCATATGATTCAGACTCGTCACACGCTTCGCCCGTTCCTGATTGCTCCGAAGCGGTTCTGTAATTTTGATATACTGTTCTTTTGTCATAACGAAAAATCATATCCTTCCCATTTATCTTTCACTTCCGATCACTGCAAGCACAGCCCCGATAAAAATAAAGAAATCAGACACATTAAAAATAATTCGCTGAAACCATTTCGGTCCGATCTGAAACCGCACATAATCCACAACATGATGCTTTGTATAGCGGTCGTATAAATTGCTCAGTCCACCGCCGGCTAACATGGCAAGTCCTGTTTTGGTGAGTTCTTTTCCAGTCATCCGCATTGCAAAATAATAAACGACTGCCACAAAAACCATGATGACACTGTGTATCGCAGTCATAACCTTCGGGTGTTTTGCAAGAAGATTTAACGTTGCACCTTTGTTGTAGAACTTCTCTATGCAGATTTTTCCACCGAGACGTGGATGTTTTACTTTTCTTGCATATTTTTTATCAATGTATTTTTTCAGAAAAAAATCAAGCGAAAAAATCGCTGCTGTGATTGCAGGATAAATCATCATGTAAACTCCTTTTTCCGATTCTCACTCTATTGTACCACGTATCTACGTGTTCTACTACCATCTTTAAGCAAAAAGAGACTGCCATTTCTGGCAATCCCTTTCACCTTTTTTTACTCCAGCATCTCCCATGCATTGTGATTGGTATGTAACAACATATGTGCTTTTCTATAAGAGTGCTTCTGCTTTAAAATTTCTGTTATGGTCTGAGTTCATTTCCAAAGCCTCCGAATTCAAATACTTTGTTTTCCTTCAGACATTTTTTCACATCCTCGATCATGTATGGTTTGAAGATACATCGCTTGAGATCGATGCCTAACTGTTCCAGTTCGGCTTTGTCTTCTCCTGTCACAAAAAAGATTTCTGTGTGGGGATGTTTTTCTGCGACTTTTTCCGCGAGTTCCGGTCCATGCATTCTGATCATCCTGACATCGGTAAAAAGCAGGTCATATTCTCTCTCTTTTGCTGCTTCCCATGCATGGTTCCATCGCTAAAGGCATCGATCTCAGCCTCCGGAAAGATGTTCTTCACCAGTTCCATGATATTTGCACGCGCATATTCCATGTCATCTGCTATTAAAATTTTCATCATTCTGTCCTCTCATATGCCCCAAACGCGGCATCACTGCCTGCGTTTTTTGCTTTCATTTCTCACCGGCAGGAATACACACCCGCAGTAACCGCCCAGGGGCTGGAAACAGAGGATGATGAACCTGCCGCCTCTTCCGTTTTTTCTGGTCGTGCCGCGCAGATAATGGGTTCTGCCGCTGATTGCGACCTCCTCCATGACCGTCATCCAGTCCATGGCGGTTCGTGGCAGGATCTTTGGTATCCTCCGCTCCATCATCTCCTGAAAGGTCAGGCTGGTCTGTTCCTCCATTGCCTTGTTACAGTATTTCAACTGGAACTGGCGCACATTTCCGGTCTGCTCAAGCGGAAGGATCTCAAACAGCGCAAAGGCATTTTCCAGGCTGTCCAACACCGAATAGAGTTCATATTTTCCTTCCACGAGGATCTCGCCGTATGTTTTTCTGGCGCGCAGTTCGTCACGCATCTGCCTGTGTTCTGCCAGAAAACGGACACGCCCTTCTATCACCGTCCCGTCTTTCATATGATACGCCTTGCGCTCGATATGCCGGATCTCATCCCGGTTGACGAGGACACCGCGGTTGACACTGATAAATCCATAGGGTTCGAGCACCTTCTTGAACTCTTTCACCGGGATAAATGCCTGTATCTGTCTGCCGTCCGTGCAGTTTAGGATCACCCTTCCGTCCTGCGCATGGATCGATGTGACATCTTTTGCCCCGATCGCCCTTTTTTTCATAAAGTTCATGACTCTCTCACTCAATGTGTCCTCCTTTTCCTGACATTTGATCAATCATTTTCCTGTGTATTGGCATGGTTTGTATCGGTATCCTGATCTTCGATCCGGTCATGTAACTGCTCAAATCTGATACGGATATCCCTCAACATCAGATGATGGTGAGTCTTGATCCCAATCGTGATACCGGTCAGGACGATCCCAATCACTGCGAGCAGGATCACCACGGTCTCCACTTTTACTTTCAGTGGCTTTTTCTTAGTCGTAGATGGATTCTGCTTCCCAGCTGATGATGTTTCCGTTTTCTGCGTTGATCTCAAATTCATACTTTACCTCCGCATAGTAGGCTTCCCCTTCATAAAGAGATATGCCGTCGTCATAGTCCGTATGGATGTAGATGTTTCCGGCATCAATGCCAGGGATTTTGTCCATGACGGTCTGTTTTGCTGTCTCGATGGAAACGCCGCCCTGTGTTGTCTGCGATGTGCCGGCCGCGTTCTGGGAATCTGCCGTGCCATTCTGTGATGCACTGTATCCCTTGTCGATCACTTCGGAATCTGCCGAAAGGATGCGTCCGTCGGATGCATCCAGTTCATAATCATACTCCACTCCGGCTGCAGTAAATTCCACCTCATATCTGGCCTTTCCGTCATCCCAGTCCTGTTTTACCGTAATGTACTGGATCCCATCTTCTGTGACCCCTGCATTCCCGGTTGCGATGCTCTTCGCTTCCTGCTCTGTGATGCCGCCGTTTACCATTGTGGCAGAACCTGCTGTTGCGTGCTGTGATACACCTGCCTGCGCGGTATTATCTGCTGTGCTGCTGTTTGGTGCGGTTCCACCTGTTCCCTGTATGCCCTGGGGTTCCTGCACCTTCCGGGATGCACTGCCGCATCCGGTCACAGTTGACAGGAATGCCACTGATATAAGTCCTGCGGCAAGCATTCTCTTTTTATTTCTCATGTTTGTCCTCCCATTTCTCCATAGATTCGATGATGTGGTCTGTCTGTGCTGCAAGTTTTGCATATTTTTTCTCACACTCTAAAGATCTCCGTATCAGCCTTTAGCTTTTGTGCCGCTGCGCCTGCCTTATCCGTGGTCTCTGCCACCTCGGAACAGTGCAGGGTAATGTTCTGGATGCGGTCTGCCATGTCGGATGTTCCGCTTGCGCCCTCGTTTGCCGCATTTGCAACGCCCTCGATCGCGTTCATCATGCCATCCATGGAAGCTAGGAGTTCCTCGGATGTCGCACTGAAATCCGATACTAAACCGTCCACAAACTCGGAATCCTGGTTGTAGGCATCCGCAAGGCTTTCAAAGCTGTCATAGCTGGATTTCACGTCAGTCGCCACAAAGTCCAACAGGCGTTTGCTGTCCTTTGTGAGCTGGTTTACAGCTTTCACCACGCTGTCCGTGACCTCCTGGATGGTTGCCACCGTCTCACCGGATTCTGTTGCGAGTTTCCGGATCTCATCTGCCACGACTGCAAACCCTTTTCCCATCTCCCCGGCATGTGCCGCCTCGATGGATGCATTTAAGGATAACAGATTGGTCTGGTTGGTGATCCCCATGATCGCCTGTGCCAGCACCTCGATCTGGGATACCACTTCCACATCCAGCAGTGCCTGGTCGAGGCTTGCCTTGATCTCACGGTGCACGCGCTGTGCATTGGCACGGTTTTCCGTGGTCTCTTTCTTCGCATTGATGGCGCGGGTATGGATGTCATTGACACGCTCCGCACCCTCCTGTGCACTCTCCGCGATGTTTCTGATCGCCTTGTTGATCTCCTCGGACATGGTGTTCATCTCCGTTGCGGAAGCCGCGGATTCCTCCATGCTCGCTGCAAGCTGCTGTGTGGTCGCGGAGATCCCTTCCATCTCGCCGTTGATCTCGTCCACGTTTTTCTCGATGGAGGAGACATGGTCGCTCAGGGAGACCGCATTGTCCTTCACACTTCCGAGGTGTCCGGCAAATGTATCACGGATCTTAGAGAAAGCTGCCGCAAGGTTTCCAATGCTGTCTTTTCTCTCTAAATATTTCTGTTCCACTTCCTGTGTGAAATCGCCCTGTGCAAGGGAATCCGAATAATTGCACGCAAGGTCAAGGCTTCGGATGTAATCGATGATGCCTGCAGCACCCACAACGATCGTAATGATGAGTCCGATCACCATAAAGACTGCCATTTTTTTAACATCTGATGCGATCATTGCCGCAAGCTGGCTCTGTGCCTGTGCCTGTGTTTCACTGTCTGTCAGGCTTACCGCATATGCCGCGATCTGTTCCATGCAGTTTTTTGCATATAACACTGCCCCTGCACCAAGCAGTATCACGAAAACGAATACAATCTTTGTTCCAAATTTTGTCTTTCCCATATCTATGTGTCTCCTTTTCTGTTTCAGCGCAGTCCTGCACTTGTGATGATGTCTGCCAGAATTCCCTCTTGTATACTCTTTTCCTGTCCTGGCCCTGTCTCTCTGAGAATGTCCGCCTTCTCCCACCGTGCGATGAATGCGACACACTCCTCTGCCGGGAGCGGCCTGCTGATCAGATAGCCCTGTAGGAAGTTGCAGCCGAGTTTTTCAAGCTGTGATGCCTGTTCCCTTGTCTCGATCCCTTCTGCCGTCACCCAGATGTGGTTTCTTTGGGCGAACACGAGCAGTGTCTGCACGATCGGCATCCCCATCTTCCTGCTCCCGATGCCCCACACCAGCTCTTTGTCCAACTTGATGCTCTGGAACTCAAAATCCATCAGGCGGACGAAGTTGGATTCGCCCTTGCCGAAATCATCCATGACAAGGTTGAATTTTTTATCCTGAAGCTCATGTGCAGTCTCTAACAGCTTCCCGTTATCCGCCGTCTTTCCGAGTTCGGTCATCTCCAGCCAGATTTTTCCGTGCTGGAGCCCGTACCTGTCCAGGCATCTGCTGATCTCCTTCCAGACATCTTTCTCCATGCAGGTCTGCGGTGACAGGTTCACATTGATCCTCGTGATGCCGTATTCCGCGAACCTCGTGAACCACCGGCAGCACTCCCGGATCATCCACAGGTCGATGTTGTGCACCCAGCCGCCTTCCTCCGCTTCCTGCACAAGTCTCTCCGGGTCAAGGAACCCGCCCTGTCCGTCCTTTGCCCGGAACAGCGCCTCAAGTCCGGTGATCCTGTGCTTTTCCACGTTATAGATGGGCTGGAAATAAGCTTCCATCCCAAGACGGGAAATGTCTTCCCACGTATAAGCTCCTGTAATGCTCATGGTCTTTTACCTCTTACCCTGTTTTCTTGTTTCATTTTCCAAAACTCACCACCCCGGTGACTCTCCCTTTTATCTCTGACCGGTCTGCCGCACCGAGCACCCTGCTGTCCAATGATACCGGGCGGTTGTCCCCGAGAAAGAAATAACTTCCCTCCGGCACAGTGTACGGATAGTCCACACTGTCTTCTGCTTCCGACATGCCGTAGACGACATCCGTCTCCTGCACTTTTTCGCCGTTTCTGGTCAGGTGTCCCTCACGGTCCACCTCAATGACATCCCCCGGCAGTCCCTCGATTCGTTTGATCAGGTATTCCCCGGAGATATCTTTTAAGATGACCACATCGCCGTAGTCCACGCCGTCCGGGAGGATTCGCAGGAAGAACACGATATCCCCCGAATGGCAGCCGGGGCGCATGGAGTTTCCACTCACGCGCATGATCCCGAACACCTTGAACACCAAAAGCCAGACCACAAACAGAATGGCGATGCGTTCTGAACGTATCTTCCTTTTCCGTTTTTTCTCACGGATCTTCATGAGGACCATGTCAAGGTCATACTGTTCTCCCTCTTTCATGGCTGTTCCTGAAGATTGATCTCTTCTATCTGGATCTCTTCCATGTCACCTGTCTGTATCTGTCCGCTGTCGCCGGATGACTGCTCCTGCTGTTCTGCTGATGCTTGTTTTTCCTGCATCACTGGCTGTTCCGGCTGTTTCTGTGGATTCGGGATGTTTTCCTCCGGCGGACATTCGGCAAAGATGTTGTCCAGACCGTTTTTTAGGACTTGGAGACGGTTGCGGTACTGATAGTAGAGTGCCTGTTCCTTCTCCACTTTCTCCCTTGTCTTTACCAGGATGACATCCATCTGTCTTCCTGTCTCCGCAAGGATCTCTTTCTGTTTCTCGTCCGCCTCTTGTAATATCTTTCTGCGCTCTAATCCTGCATCCGAAAGGATTCTTTCTTTTTCGATGTTTGCATTATTGACGATCGCCCTTGCAGACTCCTCCCTTTTCTCCACCGACTGGTTGATACGGTCCATACGCGCCGCAAGTTCCGCATAGATTTTCTCCTGCGTGGAGACCTGTGATTTCAGTCCTGAGTTCTCTGTCGTAAGCCGCATCTTTTCCAGATAAAGTTCCTTCACGGCATCCGCATTTTTCTTCTCGTAGTAATCCACCAGCTCTTTGATGTAGAGCACGACTTCCTCACGGTCATACCCTAAGACGGCGGTCTTTAACTTTTCTATTTCCTTTACAAAGTTTCTGTCTTTCATGATCTCTTACTTCCTTGTAATCCCTTTTTAAAAGCACGATAAGGGCAGCTTTGTGCTGCCCTCATCGAGTCATCCTGCAAGTTCTTTTGAAAGTCTTGATTCAAACACTGCAAGAGCTGCCATACAGCCGGCTACAATGACCGCACCGGCTATATAGATTGGTGTGTCTGCTGCGCAGTGTCTGCCTGTCACAGCCAGTAAGATGCCTGCTGATATATAGAGTGCACACATCACCACCTGCACCACGATACATATCCTCTGCGTCTTTTTCAGTGCTTTTCTTCTTTCAGGATTCATCGTTTTTATCCTCCTGTTCTTCGTATTTCCGGTTCTGATCTTTTTGGACATCATTCCTGGATCTGTCCCATATCCTCTATAGAACCGGATGTTTCATTTGTAAGTATTTTTGGAAAATTACATATATCATTTTTGTTTGTTGTCCGGGGATATTGGCATATCCCCGGGATTGGTTTTTAGTACTCTTCGTCAAGTTCCTCGCGGATCTTTTTGATACGCACGCCTGTGTATCCTGCGATCACAAGGATCAGGATGATCGGATACCAGTGGAATCCGCAGTCTGCGAAACTGATGTGTCCGTCCGCATCACTGCTGTCTGCCGGGATGCTGTCGTCTGCACCGGCTCCGGTATCTGTGCTGTCAGCGACATCTGTAGTATCATCTGAACCTGTGTCTGTACCGGTCTCTGTGCCTTCTGTCACATCCTCACCATCTGCCTGATCTGACCCGTTGTTGTTTCTGTTGTTCCTGTTGTGTTTGTTGTTTTTGTTTCCGCCGGACACATGGTTTCCATCCGCTGCGGCGATATCTGTGGCATTGGTCTTACCATCTGTGACCCCGGTATTGGTTCCGTTTGTATTTCCATTGCTGTTTCCACCGTTATTGCCGCCATTGTTGCCATTGTTGCCGTTGTTATTGCCGCCGTTGTTTCCTTTGTTGCCACCATTGGTATTTCCGCTGTTACCGTTTCCTCCGTTGCCGTTCTCTCCGGTTCCACCGTTTCCTCCATTGCCGCCTGTGCCGTTGTTGGAGTTTCCGCCGTTACCGCCATTTCCTCCGGTGATGTTGCCACCGTTGTTCTCGGTCTTTCCGTCGGTTCCGCTTCCACCGTTTCCTCCGGTTCCGCCATTTCCGTTATTGGAATCTCCGCCGTTACCGCCGCTTCCGCCGCTGGTATTGCCGCCGTTGTTCTCGGTCTCACCTTTGCTTCCGCTTCCACCGTTTCCTCCGGTTCCGCCATTTCCGTTTTCGGAGTTTCCGCCGTTACCGCCGTTTCCTCCACTGATGTTGCCACCGTTGTTCTCGGTCTTTCCGTCAGTCTCGGTTCCGTTACCGCCATTTCCTCCGGTTCCGCCGTTTCCGTTATTGGAGTTTCCACCGTTTCCTCCGTTACCACCGGAGATATCCGGCTTGTCTGTGCCCGGTCCTATGATGATGTCTCCACCTCCATCGACACCGCTTCCACCATTGCCACCGTTTCCGCCATCGTTTTTGTTGTCACCGGTCGCATTGCCTCCGGCTCCGCCATTTCCACCGGATACGGTTCCTTCGATGATGGTCACTTTGTTGTCGGTCGTGATACCTGCCCCGCCGTTTCCGCCGTCGCCCGGTTTTCCTGTCGCAGAGTCTGATCCTTTGCCACCATTGCCTCCGGTAACGCTTCCGCCATTTACCGTCGGTGTGATGTCTCCCTTGATTCCGGCTCCGCCGTCACCGCCTTTGCTGGCACTTCCGGCTGCCTCATCTCTTGTATCTGCTCCGTTACCACCGATGATGTTTCCATCTTTGCCGACAGTAACGCCTGCGTTTTCAGGATTTTCAGGATCTTCTGCTGTCCCGATTCCTGCTGCACCATCCGGGTGCTTCTCAGAACCGTCTCCACCCTTGATGGTACCGTTGACGATCTCCAGCTTTGTTCCCGGATGTTCATTTATGCTTCCATCCTTCACAAATTCCAGTCCCGGTTTTGCCTCATCGGTATCGGTTGCATTGTCACCTGTGATGGTCTTTCCATTTAAGTCTATTGTCACATTGCCCCAGGTGTCCGGAATCTCGACCGTATGGTCAATGTCCTTTTTCACGATGACTTTGTAGTTTCCGTCATCCCCGACAATGACTTTCACGTTGGAGTTTTCCGCTTCCTCAGAAGCATCTGTCTTGTTGTTGCTCTTCGTATCGTCTGCGCCTTTGTCTTCGAACTGCCTTGCAATGTCCGCTGCGTCCACAAGAGAAGTCTTTCCGACTGTGGAACCGAAACTGCTGTGGCTGATCTGATATTCGGTTGCTTTTTTCAGGTCATATGCAAAGCTTTTTCCATTCCCGTCTGTTGTAAATGTCAGTACGTTTCCGGTCAGGTTTCCGGATGTATCCCCCTCTTGCACGTTGTACTCTGTTTTTGGTCTTCCCATAAAGGTGAGTGTATGGGCTGTCTTTCCAATCACGGTCGGATTGTCATCCGTCACTTCCACCGTGATGCTTGTCGCAACCCCTGTGCCCGCCTTAAAGGTCAGTGCCGCTGGATAGATGCCCTTCCCTTTTGCAGTCAGCTCATCTAATTTGTCCTGGTCTACCGTCACGGTTGCCGTGATATCATTACCGTTTGCGTCATATGCCTTCACATAGGCACGGTTCTTTGCATCAATCGCTGTCAGTTTTCCGACATCGTTCACATGGATGACGAAATCATCTGCCGCGATGCTGCTTCCGTCTGTTCCCTCGATCACGTTTGTGCGGTATACCGGGATGAGCGTCACCTTTTCTGCCGTCTGGCTGCTGATGACCGTTGTTTCATTATAAACTTTTCCGGTGTTTGCCTTATCCACCCAGACAAAGAAGCTCTCATTGTCCGCTTTTAACTTGTCTGTCTCTTTCTGCATTTTTGCAAAGACGGTCTCAGCGATTGTTCCGCCTTCAATGACCGTGATGCTCTCCCCATTGTTAATCTCTGCACCGTTCTGGTCTTCAAAGATAAACTGGTGCTGTTTTTCCATATCGACTGCCACTTTCCATGCCTGATAGATGCCATGTGTGGTATGGGTATAGACGCCTGCCGCACTGTCGTATTTGATTAGATTGTCTTTCACCGCTTGTTCAATGTCGATCGGATAGCCGTTGACTGTGATGCTCTTTAAGCCGTAGCCGTCATTCGGCTTGATCTTAACCACCAGTGAACCGTTGTTCTTTACGATCCTTGTGTATGTACCGGAACTTTCGCTCCATGCGCCGTCATCATTTAACAGCTTTCCGTTGTTTACCGTCACCTCCACGGTCTGTCCCTCCCCAAAGGTCACGTTCAATGCCTTCGGCTGTTTTACATTCTGTGTCGTGTAGGTATAGGTCTGTCCACCGACATTCTGGATTTGTGTAGACACATCAGCTCCTGCATTCCCCGGTGATTCTGACACATCACTCCAGTAAGCCATCGGAACCAGACCGTTTGCTGTCGTGTCGGTCAGTTTTACATCCACAGTCTCGCCATCTGCCACGATGACATGCTGGAACTGTACTGCCCCTGTCTCCTTTGTGACCAGTTTCTGGTCCGTCACTTCTGCCGTTCCTCCTGTCACATGGAAATGCACGATATGGGATGGTGTAAAGGTTGCTTTTAATGTCACATCCGCTTTGGTCGGCGTGTATTTTATCTCATAACTCTTTTCTGTCCAGTTGAATGTTGCTGTGGTAAACAGATCCTTATTGTTATCTGTCGTCTCCTCCAGGGCTGTCAGGATGGAAAAACTCTCTCCCTTCTCCCCGGTCAGGTCTGAATAGTATTTATCCTCAAAATCATTTGGTGTAAATGTAAGTGTCAGTTCCTCATTCCGGTCTACCTGGATGCTGCCGTCGGCTTCCATCTTATAGGTGTTACCGGATGCATCCACTGCCTTGAAGCTGCCCTTTGCACCGCCGGCAGTGAGACCTTCCACATTTAAGGTCGTGAGCTGGCGTTTTGCCGCGGCATGGATGGTGATGTCACCTGTCACCTGCGGGATTGTCACTGTGATGCTTCCATCCGCATCCACAGTACATACATCTGAAAACTTCAATGTCTCTGTAACCCCGGTATCACTTTTTTTCATTGTGACGGTAAAATTGTCCTTGTCCAGGTCAAAGTTTGTCTTAGGAGTGATTTTTACCGTGTACTGCTGTAAGTATCCCGGATCTTTTGGTTGCCCGCCGGAAATCTCGGCATTGTTCCCGGTTGTGATCGTCGTCTTGAATGTCCCAAGATAAAATTTCTTCACGCTGTCGTCCGCTGTATAAGTAACTCCATCAATCACAACACTCTCACCCGGCGTGAGTGTCACGTAATCACGCGACGGATAACCGCTGTTAGTCGTGCTGCTCTGGCTGACAGTCACGCCATTTGTCGGTGCTGCTCCCACTTCATATCCGAATACGGTCGCACTTGCACCGGCTGGAATTTTCACATCTGCTTTTTTATCTGTATCTCTCCGCACTACGGTCACTTTATCAGAAGCATTTCCGCCTCCTTTTGTCTCAACGGTGTTTTTATCGTCTAACTTGATCACTGCTGTCTTATCCGCCGGGACTTCTGCCTTTGTCACCAGTTCATTCTTGTACATGGCATCCGGGATGTAGACCAGGGTGCTGCTATCAAAGCTCTGGTTGGTATAGGTGTATGTCACATCCCCGATCTTTAAGCTGAGTGCATCTGTCGTGTTTTTATTCATCACATACGGTGTCTTGTCCCCTCCCGGAGTATCCGGCACGATCACATCCGTCGCACCTGACGGTGTCGTGATCTGGTAGGTCTGGCTGTCTGCCGGGCTTTTTACCTTTAATGTGGTATCGCCTGTCACATTTACGTTTCCGCCTGTCACTGTGACCATTCCATCCTCTGCAACATCGATTTTGGAATCCACATTTCCTTTATAGACAAATGTCCTTCCATTGCTCTTTAACTGCACGTCTTTTTTGAGGGTTGCATTGTTTACCGCAGTCACTTTGTCTTTGATGATCTCAACAACATCATATGCTTTTGCCATATCCAGTGCATCAGCGAGAGGGAGATATTTCGCGTCATTGATCACTGCCTCTACGTCCTTCAGGACTACCTGTACGTTGGTATCACCCTCTTTTGTGTTATCCGGCTGTCCCGGATCGGCTCCGTTGTTGTAACCGCCGAATTCGACGAAGAAACCCTGTGCAGTTATAGATGTATTATCTCGTAGGTTTCCTTCTCTTATATCATTTAAAGATTTCTCTTGAACCCTCAACATTGTACATGATTCGTATTGTTGTATATCGGATAAAGTGTTATCCGACATTCCGGTTGCAGCTTGTACGCATTCATTAGGTTCTCCGCTATTCCACAAATTCTGAGTAACAGTCTGCCCTGCCTCCGGTCCTGCCGCCCAATAATAATGTGTTTTGTATTGATTTATATCACCTGCATATGTTGTATTTCGATATTTAAGAACACCGGAACTAAGGGGTTGTATTTTATCATTATTTAATAATGATCCGTTTGCCCTTACTAATCTTGTTCCTGCTGTCCATGTCGCTGTGGAATTCAAATTCAAGAGATAATCGATTTCATCTGTCCTCGTTGTTGTTGCTAGATATCCTTGTTGACCTGCAAGTTTAAATCCCATAGCACGATTATATGCTTTCGTCCACGAAAGTTTTTCCGGAACATACAAATAATAATGACCATTCACTGACCACTGTGTCAGTTTCATATTATTATTATTAATATTGTCAAATCCTTCATTATCATTTCCATTAATAGTTACATAAACATTCATATTGGCTGTATAATCAAATGTCATGGTCTGGATTTTCTTCTGTATCTCCTGGCTCGATTTTTTATCTAGAAAGATCCATGTAGCTGATTTACCAGTAGCATCCTTTATGGTAGCATCCTTTAAAATATCATCCGGCAGTTTTCCGTTCGATAACGTTATTGTCATCAGGCTTATGTCATCACTGCCTGTGTTAATCTTTACATTTGTATATCGAAATTTTTTTTGTGTACCATCCGTCCACTCTGGTGTTCCCAGATTCACGGTATAGCTTCCCTGCACATTCGCATAGGTCGCCACTCCATCATTTACTGCATATGTCTCCACCGGTTCTTCCGCTGCAACTACTTTTACCGTTCTGCTGAAGTTTATCACTTTCTGTGACTCATTTGCTGCCTTTGGAGTTTGCTCTTCTGTGATATTTACAGTATCACCATCTGGTTCTTCTACATCCGTTGATTCATCTGCATTGTCCGGTTCCGATATATCCGCACCATCTGCACCATCCACAGAATCATTTCCTTCCGGCAGTGTTCCGGTGTCTTCCCCAGTCTCTGTATCTGCCACCGTTTCTGTTCCCGACACTGCTTCGGTGCTTTTGGTAACCTCTGTATTTTCTGTAATCTCTGTGCTCTCCACACTCTCGGTCTCTTTTACGCTGTTTTCTTTTCCTGTCAACGTATAAGAAATCTCATAATCCCCGACCACATTGATATCAAAGTTTCCTGTGTCGGTAACGGACAGGATATATTTTTCACTGTCATACGTGATCCCTGCCGTCAGGTCATAGTCTGATGCACCCTGCACCAGTGTCAGTTCCGGTGCATCATAGTCTTTACTCTGCTCTTTTGCACCTACACCGTGGATTGAACCGATGAGCAGCGCGGCTGCCATCACAAACGTCAATGCACGGTTTGCTTTCGTCCTTCTCATAGGTTTCCTCCTTAATCACATAATGAAAGATTCACAACATAATGTAGATTATGTAGTGAACATAACGAAAGAATTACCACATAATGTAGATTATGTAGTGTGGAGGAACCTCGTTCCTTCCCGGTTACTCTGGATTTTTGAAAATTGTATAAAAAAATGGATTTTTATTTTCTACAAATATAGTAGGATTAGGAAAAACTGATTTTCTTTACTGAAAAGCCATGAAATGCTGACAAACCGGGCATTTACAAATATCCGGTCTTATTTTTGTGCAGAAATGACAATGATATCCTAGAGAAGTACTATGTTATTAGTGCTCCTTTTACAAAAAGCGTGATTTTTGTCGAATTTTAGCCTTAAAATATTGACGTTTATCGAATTTTTTGATAGAAAATAGTAATTGGAAAATATTGGTAATTATTACCATATTTCAACTGAATGCATTCACTACATAATCTACATTATGTGGTGTTTTTTTCTTTCCGTCGTTCAGACGACAAGCTCCAGACACTCTAACATTTTGACATGGTTTTCCTCTGTGGTTGCGGTATAGATCCTTGTGGTGTTGATGCTGCTGTGCCCTAAGATGTCGGCAAGGTAGCTGATGTTTTTATGCATGTTGTAGTAGGTGCGCGCGAAGAAGTGGCGGAGGTTGTGCGGGAATGCTTTTTCCAGTGCAATGCCTGCTTTTTCGGCGACCTTTTTCATTTCCGTCCAGATGTTGCTGCGGTCCACCGGGTTTCCGTTTCTTGTGATGAATACCACTCCGCTTTTGATGTTTTTCTTTTTGCAGTAGTCGAGCAGTTTCCTTTTTAGTTTCGGTATCAAATAGATCTCGCGGTGTTTTCCTTTGCAGGATATGCTGATTTTTCCGGTCTTTACGGCATCCACTGTGATGGACGCAAGCTCGCTGACGCGGATGCCGGTGCCTCCGATGGTCTCGATGATCATGGCAAGACGGAGGTTGTCCTGCTCTTTTGCGGTTTTGATGAGTTTTTCGTATTCGGTGCGCGTCATCTCTTTTTCCTGCGCGTAGATGTGGTTTGGCTGGGTCTTTAAGGTCATGACGCGGCAGTCGTGCCAGCCTGTGTATTCGAAGAAGCCGTTTAATGCGGTCAGCATGCTGTTGGTGCTGCTCGGTCTGTAGTGGGCTTCGAGGTATTTTTTGTAGCGGATCACACAGTCCTTGGTGATGTCTTTGTGTTCCTGCGTTTGCAGCCAGGCAGTGAAGGTGCGGATGTCGCGGATGTATTTGTCGATGGTGTTTTGGGATTTTTCCTGTGTATAGATGTGATTTTTGTATGATTGCAGGGTGGTTTCGTCGATTGTTCTCATGTCGTTTCCTCGTATGCTGTCTTGATTTTTTGTCCACGGATTTCCGGGGAAATCCGCGGGTAGTTACAGTATACGGGGTGTTTTGAAGTAGGGCAATCGGGATGGAGGAATTGGCAGAAATTGGCAGGTTTGTTGACAGATGGTTTGGCATTGATTTTATGATGTGGAAGAGCCAGCCCTGACGGACTGGCTCTGTAATGGGTGATTTTTGTCTGGGGTTATTGGGCTTTAGATTGGAGTTCGGCGATGGCGGTGTTGTATTCGGACTCGGTGTAATCTTCAAGAATGACTTCCTTCGTTGCTTGAAAACGAATGATCATGTTTTTGATGGCGGCGATGTTGGCTTGCCGTTGACCGATTTCTTTGCCAATTTCTTTGCCAATTTCTTTGCCAATTTCTTTGCCAGCTTCCTCGCCCTGCTGATATGCTTTTTCTGCGACTTCTTCTGAATATTTTCTCATCACTTCACACACTGCGTTTACGCCTCCTTCTTCATGTTTCAGATAATGCACACGGTTGGTTAATTCTGGAAATTTGGCATTATCTATTTCCTTTTGCAGAAAACAGTCCATGTATTCCGAAATGGTTGTTCCGTCTTTTACTGCGGTATTGACAAACACACGTTCCAATCCGTCATCTATTTTTTCCTGTGTTTCCCGGATCACGCTGTCCACGTGATAGATTACCCTGCCTCCTTTAAAGATGTCAAATTCTGAAATATACACAACGATCAAATCGATTGTCTTTTCAAATTTCTCACCCGTCTGTGAGTCCCGCACTGTAATGCTTGATGCATTGAACCGCACTCTTTTTAAATGGTGATCCTTGTTAGAACGCTGTAACTCTACATTGCACTCTCTTTCATCTCCAAGGATACAGAGTGCATCCAGACGGACAGAACGCCCATACAGGTTTCTCTTACTGCTCTGTACGATAACGTCTTTTACGATGAGTTTCTCATCTTCCAGAATGATACGCAGCATTTCCTGACACACGCCAATGTCATCTGCAAGTACCTCAAAGAACGTATCATCAATAGGTCTGAAATTTTTGACCTGTTCTTTCTTTTCTTCCAATGTCTTTTGTTTTTTCCCTATCATTTGATCTCCCGTTTTCATGGTATACAAACAGGTTTTCCGAATGATCTATGTTTATTATATAGAACCCCTCAATATTCTTCAAGACTGTTTGCATTGATTTTTTTGTTACTGTTTTAAATCTGTGTTGTCATTTTCTCCTGTTGGATGGTTCACCGATGTGGCGATGGATTTTTTGTTATAGTAGTATATTTTCCGTTTTTGATTTGATAAAAAAAGATAGGTTTATTGTAAGGGGTTGGGTGGGGAAAGTCAAGGAATTAATTGACTTTTTCTCCACAGCAGGCTATGTGGGAATGCTTTTTTCCAGTGCAACACCTGCTTTTTCAGTATTTACTCAATAATATGGTATATTAACAAGTGTAGCGTTTTCCCCGATTGGGTTGTGACCTCTTCGTAGCCACACTTTTCAAAATGGAATTTTTCAACCAAATGGACACTTGGTTCATTTCTTTGATCTACTCCATACAGATAATACTCGTATTTATCTGTTGAATTCAAGTAATCTACCAGACATTTTAACGCTTCATGCCCATATCCCTTCCCCTGAGCAGAGTTTTTTAACCAAATCCCAAGTTCAGGTGTTTTTCCAGTAATATCAAACGCTTCCATGCTTCCCAAAAACTCACCATCATGTGTGAGGATAACCAGTTCAAGCATTTTTCCCTGTTCCATATCTGTAACAAACTTCGACATGACTTCATCTGCCTTATTCATATCACAAAAACTATCTGGATATTGATACTTTACAATTTCATCCGTAAATTCTTTAAAATACTGCTCTAAATAAGAATTACTGTATGGCTGTATCATAAGCCTTTCTGTTTTTAATAGAAACTCCATATTCTCTTTCCCCCTACATCTCAATTCTCAATATGCAATCATAACCACCGGCTTAGCCGGTGGTTTGCTCACGCCCTATAAGGGCTTATT
>OIZG01001077.1_pt1 | contig 18240 bp, 15 predicted proteins | sample 1588561 | NCBI WGS metagenome assembly OIZG01 (sample SAMN03283267) | human gut metagenome | biome: human-associated habitat; material: feces | host: Homo sapiens | place: USA | collected 2013 | reverse complement strand
GTCTGCATACGCAGACCGCCGTTGTGGGGTTCTTCTTCAGTTGCCGAGATCCTGCCCCAGAATGTACTTTTTCAGGGGCTTATACAGCACCGCCGCGATGACCAGCGCAATGATGGTATTGGGCAGCATATAGGAGCCGTTATAGACCAGAGAATAGGCGGAAGGACTGGTGAAGGTCCACTTCATGAACTCCGTGGGAGCCAGAATTTTGTAGATGGTCACGCCGCTGATGTAGTGAACGACAAAGCGGCCGAGGCAGCCTACCACGGTACCGACAAAGATGCCCCACTTCTTGCCCTTGAACAGGCCAGCCAGACCCAAGGGAGTAAAGGCCACCAGATAGTCCAGCAGCATGGACTGCCAGCCCCAGGCGTAAGCACCGTCAAAAATGAGCTGCAAGAGGCCGAAGGTGAAGCCGGCCATGAGGCCCGGAGTCAGTCCCCAGCGGACGGCAAACAGGATGATGGGGAACATGGCGGGGGTCAGGGAGCCGCCGTTGGGCAGTTCCATCAGCTTGATGTAGCTGAGTACCTGGGCCAGGGCCACCATCATGGCACCCTCGCACAGCATCCGGACTCGGAAATGGAAGTTGGTATTCTTTGCGGACATAAACGTCCCTCCTGAAAAAAAGTACCGCAGGCCACATGAACGGGCTTGCGGTACGGAAAGACAGATCGTTCACTTCCTACGCCGGCATTACCCGGATCAGGTTTAAGGGAAAGAGGGCAGTCACAGCCCCGCATCTCAGCCGGAGTTCTCTCCAGCACCCCTGTGTTCAGTTTTCTACGGCCAGTTAAAATTATAGAGAAAAACGGCGGTTTTGTCAATACAATTGCCGGATCTCAGTACCGTTTGTCCAGAATGGAGACGATCTCCGCAAGGGTATCGTGGTCGCAGTCCGCCACAATGGTAGCGCCGCAGCTTCGCACGGTTTCTACGCAGTTAGCCGGGGCAAACCCCTCTGCCGCCATCGTCAGCATGGAGAGATCGTTGTTTTCATCCCCGGCGCAGTAGACATGATCCATGGAGATCCCCAGGCGCTTTGCCAGACGAGCTACCATAGCTCCCTTGCTGGCACCCTTCCGGGTGACCTCCAGCAGGGTCCTGTCGGAGAAAAACACCTCGTAGTCCGCTGACCAAGGCTGCCTGCTCACATAGTCCCGCAGAGCCAGCAGGTGCTCATGGTCATCCTCAAACATGATCTTGATGAGGGGCATCGGCACCTCCAGCAGGGTTGGGACAGGCTGCACCCCGGCATGGGTCACGTGCTCATGCTGCCGGGTGTACTCGTTGGGCCGCACGGCATGGATCACATTGTCCATGTGATAGGCCTCCACTGCCGCTGTGGGAAACCGGTCCAGCACATCCTGACCCTGCGGACGGATGGTCTCCGGCAGCTCCATGGTTTCCAGATAGCGCTCCGTTTTGAAATCGTACAGCGCGCCGCCGTTGCACACAACGGCCGGTGCGTTCATGGGCACCTGCTCCGCGAACATCCGGAAAGCGGGCAGCGCCCGGCCTGTGGCTACGGCAAAGCGGCCGCCGTTGTCCATGAAATAGCGGAGGGCTTCCACATTCCGCTGTGAAATAGGTGGAATGGGACAGCCGGTGCGGCGGGGTAACTCTGTATTCAGGATGGTATTGTCAAAGTCGCTGGCCAGCAGGACACCGTCAAATTTTCCCATAGTTATTCTCCTAAAAAACGGCGGAGCGGAAAGATTCCCGCTCCGCCTGAGATAGCCGCTTATTCCGCGGAGGGTGTTCCGCCGGCGTTTCCGCCGCCACCGCCGCGATGGCGGCGTCCGCCCCGGTGACGGCGGCGCTTAACAGCTTCACCGTTTTCCGGATTGATGACCTTTTCCCGGACGGGAGCCGCATCCTGCTTGGGACGTTGGTCCTGCTTGGGCCGCTCGGTCCGGGGGCGGTCCTGCTTAGGCCGCTGAGACCGGTTTGCGGGCTTGCCGCCCTGACGGCTCTGGCCTTCGGGGGCCTTGGGAGCTTCCTTCTTCGCCGGTGCGGAAGTGTTGGGCGTTCCCTCACCGCTGCCGCCGCTTCTGCGGCGTCCGCTCCGGTGACGGCGGCGGCTTTTGCTCTCGCCGCCCTCCTCACGGGAACGTTCCCGGACAGGGGCCGGTGTCTCCGCCGGTTCCTCCGCTTCAAAGTGCCGGGAGATCACCGGCGCGATGAACTCCTCTTCCTTTTCCTCCACATACCGCTCGGGCCGCTCCGTGGGGATCTCAATGCCCTCACGGCTGCCCTTGCCGTTGCGCAGGACACAGATCTCGCAGTTGTGGTAGCACTTCTGGGTCTCCGGAGCACTGTCCAGGCTGACCTTTACGGTTTCCCGCAGCAGGTCCACGGCTTTTACATTGCCGGGGCCGTCGGGGGTCTGAACGAAGGATTCCTGCTTGGGCATCCGCTTCTGAGCATCCTCATAGGCGTTCTGCTCATATTTCAGGCAGCACATCAGCCGTCCGCAGGTGCCGGAGATCTTGGTGGGATTCAAGCTGAGATTCTGGGTCTTGGCCATCTTGATGGAGACGGGCAGGAACCCGTCCAAAAACTGGGAGCAGCAGAAGGGCCGCCCGCAGATGCCGAGACCGCCCACCATTTTGGCCTCGTCCCGGACGCCGATCTGACGCAGCTCGATCCGGGCCCGGAACACGCCGGCCAGATCCCGCACCAGCTCCCGGAAGTCCACCCGGCCATCGGCGGTAAAGAAGAAAATGATCTTACTGCCATCAAAGCTGGCAGATACGTTCACCAATTTCATTTCCAGACCGTGATCCGCGATCTTCTTCTCGCAGATGTCGAAGGCCTCGCTCTCTTTTTTTCGGTTGTAATCCACGGTGCGGCGGTCGGCGTCAGTGGCCAGCCGCAGCATGGCGCACAGGGGCTGGACAACAGTTTCGTCCGCCACCTCGTGGTTCCCCTGAGTGCAGGTGCCGAATTCCGGGCCCTGGGCGGTCTCCACGATGACCTGATCGCCCATTTTCACCGCATGTCCCTTGGGGTCAAAATAATAATTCTTGCATCCGCCACGAAAGCGGACACTGATCACTTCAGTCAAAGGATTTCCTCCAATTCCACCGCCAAAGCCCCCAGCACATGGCTGGCGCCCACATTGTAGGAACAGGCTCCGCGATACGTTTGTAACAATTCTATTGTGCCCATGATCCGCTGTTTTGTCAAGCGTTTCCCAAGCTGGACGACAAGGGCCGCGTCCGGTCCCTCCGGGGATTGACCGTACTGGGCCAGAAGGGCTGCCGCCAGAAGGGTCCGGGCCTGATCCAGCATGGCCGCAAGGCCGTCCCGGTCCAGCCGTTTTTTCTCAAGACGGACCATCAGCTCTGTGACAGTCCCCCTCTTCCCTGCTGCCAGCAGACGGCACAGCTCCACGCCCGCCTCCGAGCTTTCCTTTTCCACGGTGACGGCGGGATGGAGCTTCAGCTCCACGCACCGGGAACGGAGCGTCTGCAAGACCACGGAAGAATTTTCCGCACAGAAGAGGAATGCCGCGTAGGGCGGGCCTTCCTCTACGATCTTCAGCAGTACGTTCTGGTCCTGCTCTGTCAGAATGGTGCAGTCCGGAAAGATATAGACCTTCCGGGCACCTTCGTTGGGCCGGATATAGGCATCGGCGCGGATCTGGCGGACGGTGTCCACGGAGAGGTTCTTATGGGCCTCGTCCCGGACGGTGATAACGTCCGGGTGAATGCCGGAGAACACCTTGCGGCAGGCGGGACATGTCCCGCAGGGCTTTTGTCCGCCGCCCTGACACTCCATGGCCGCAGCAGCGTACTGCGCGGCGGCGATCCGGTCCCCGCTGCCGGAAAACAGCAGCGCGTGGGAAAGTGTTCCCCGTCCGGCGGCTTCCCGGATCCGCCGGGCAATGGGGTCATTGACAAATTCCATTGGACCGCCTCCCTTCTTTCCCGTTTCCCGCAAAAATGCAGAATAAGTATAGCATATTTCACGCAAAAAGGGAAGAACCGTTTTTCCTATCAATGGAGTGCGAAAAAATTTTCAATTCCATATTGACAACTTTCCTTGTCAATGGTATCATCCATAAATGACAAAGATAGTTGTCAAATTGACAAGCGGACCTAACAGAAAGGAGGGGCCTATGCCCCTGTATAACCGATTGAAGGAATACCGGGCCCGGCTGGGAGTCAACCAGCAGGAAATGGGCCGTCTGGCGGGGGTCTCCCGCCAGACCATCAGCCAGATCGAGCGGGGGGACTACTCCCCCTCTGTGACCCTGGCGCTGAAGCTGGCAAAGCTGTGCCAGGTCTCTGTGGAGGATATTTTCAGCTATGAGGAGGATGTGCGCAATGAAGCAGAAAAGTGAGAATCAAAAGGCATTTCCCAGATTTTTGGGGATCTTAGTGGTGGCTAGCCTTATCGGCGGTGTGCTGGGTGGTCTGTCCGGTGTGGCCGGGTATTTCTGGAAGGACCATACTGCTTTCGGTGCGGCGTTTGCCCACCTGCTGGGCGCCGCATCCCCCTGGGCTATGGTTGCCTGTGCCGCCGTGCTGCTGGGTCTTGGACTGTACCAGTACCGCAAGTCCGACACTGCCTTCCATGGCTGGGACGGCGAGGATGAGGACGTGATGCAGCGGGCGGAGGAGCGCCTGAGCTGGGCGTTGCTGCTGGACAGCCTGACGGTGATCGTCAGCTTCTTCTTTTTCAATGCCGGCACCGCGAAGCTGCCACAGAGCTCCGATGGTAATACGATCACGCTGCTGGTGATCTTTCTGGTAGTCATCGCACTGGCCACTCTGCTCCAACAGAAGACGGTGGACCTCACCAAGAAGATGAATCCGGAAAAGCGGGGCAGCGTATATGACATGAAGTTCCAGGAGCGCTGGTGGGAAAGCTGCGACGAGGCGGAGCGCCGCCAGATCGGCCAGGCCAGCTACAAGGCCTACGTTACGGTGAGCCGCTTTTGTCCTTACTGCTGGGGCGTGCTGCTTCTGGGGAACATGGTCTTTCACTACGGCATTCTGCCCAGTGCCGTGGTGCTGGTGATCTGGGCGGTGCTGTCGGTGAGCTATACCCGGGAGGCCATCCGCCTGGGCCGCCGGGGCCAGAAAACGGAATAAGAGGACAAAAAGGAAAGGCCGCTTATGCGGCCTTTCCTTTTGTGGATCGTGTACTTTGATTTACTTCTTCTTGCTCTCCCACTTGGTGACGCACAGGGAGCAGGCAATGTCGCCGGTGACGTTCAGGCAGGTACGGCCCATGTCGAACAGACGGTCCACAGCCACGATCAGGCCGATGTAAGCCACGGGGATGCCGATGGCTTCCAGCACCATGGCCAGCATGATCATACCGGCGCCGGGGGTACCGGCAGTGCCGATGGAGGCCAGCGTAGCGGTGACCACAATGAGGATCATCTGGCTCAGAGTCAGCTGCATACCGGCACAGGTGGCCAGGAACACAGTGGCAACGCACTGATAGATGGCGGTGCCGTCCATGTTGATGGTGGCGCCCAGAGGCAGCACGAAGGAGGAAATATCGTCCTCAGCGCCCAGAGCATCGGCGCACTCCTTGGAGACCGGCAGGGTCGCGGCGGAGGAGGTGGAGGTAAAGGCGAAGATCATAGCCGCGGAAGCATTCTTAAAGAACTTGACGGGGCTGATGCCGGCAAACGCCTTGGCGGAAACAGAATAGACCAGCAGGGCGTGGAGAATGTAGCTGATATAGGCGCACAGAATGACCAGTGCCAGAGAGCCGAGGATCTCAGCGCCCTGGGTGGCAACCACCCAGGTCATGTAGGTGAACACACCGATGGGGCTCAGGGAGATGATGAATTCCATCAGCCGCTCAACCACGGCATAAGCGGAGGTCACCATGTCCCGGACCAGCTTGGACTTCTCGCCGGCAGCCAGAATGGAGCCGCCGAACAGCAGGGCAATGACGATGACCTGAAGCATATTGGCTTCGGTAAACGCCTTCCACATGTTGGTGGGGAAAATGGCAACCAGAGTTGCCATGAAGCCGGCGTATTCCTTGGCCTCGTACTCGGCGGCCTGAGCGGCCTCGCTGAGGTTGGGGAACAGGCCCGCGTTGTTGAACACCGTTGCCAGAACCAGACCGATGACGCAGGCCACGGCAGTGGTGACCATGAAGTAGAGAATGGTCTTCCAGCCCACGGCGCCCACCTTTTTCATGTCGCCCATGGAGATGATGCCGTCGATCATAGACAGCAGCACCACAGGCACCACGATGAACTTCAGCAGGTTGACGAAGATATCACCGAAGGGCTTGATGTAGCTGGTGGTGAAGCCGGCCGCGCCGGTGAAGTAGAACACCAGACCGACAACGATACCCAGTACCAGAGCAATAAAGATCTGTACCGGCAGGGACAGTTTTTTCTTTTTTTTCATAGAATACGCTCCCTCTTTCACACTTTTTAATACGCTGTGCGTAAAATTCGCAGAAATTTACGCAAATATGATTGGAGATATTATAGCGGTATGCCGGGAACTTGTAAAGTCCGCACTAATAAAGTTGTTTATTTTGTGCAAAATCCCATCTGTTTCACTGGATCATTCGTCAAAACGGAGATTCTATGGGCGTTTTTTGCTTATTTTGCCCGTACACGGAAGCCGCAGAAACGGATGGCGGCTTTTGCAAGCTCCGCAGTGGGATCCACCACGGGGACCGTCAGGCCCACGGCCTCCGCAGCCAAGGGGAGTTCCGTGCAGCCCAGCAGGAACACACCGGCCCCACGGGTCATCATATGCTCCACCACGGTCAAAAGATCCGCCCGGTAAGCGTCCGGACCTTTTCCGGCCTTGACGCCGTCATAGATGACCCGCATGAGGGCGTCCTGCTCTTCCGCCTCCGGGGTCAGGTACGGCACACCGGCTTCCCCGAGGGCATTTTGATACAGTTGAGCGGAAAGCGTTCCCTTTGTGGCCAGAATTCCCACGGTTTTTCCGGGGAACTGGGCTTTGCAGGCTTCCGCAGCGGCGGTGAGGATGCTGAGGAAGGGGATCTCTGTCATAGCCTGGAGCCGGGGCAGGAAGTAATGGGCGGTGTTGCAGGGCATGATGACACAGTCTGCACCGCAGGCTTCCAGATTCCGGAGGGCACTTGCCATTTCCGGTACCGGATCCGGGCCGCTGTTGAGGATGGCGGCGGTGCGGTCGGGAATGTTGGCATTGCTGTCGATGTACACCCGGATGTGGTCCCGGTCCGTCTCCGCCTTGGTCAGCAGGGTGATTTTTTCAAACAGGTCTGCGGTGGCCAGAGGGCCCATGCCCCCTAAAATGCCGATGGTCTTTTTTGTGCTGCTCATTTTAGATACCTCGATTCTATGATGTTCAGCTCCAGAATTCCGGGAAGAGGAGCTCGCTGCCCACCTTGATGGTCAGCAGGATCAAAACGGCGATCACCGTGGGCCGGACGATTTTGCTGCCGTTTTTGATAGCCAGACCCGCACCGATATAGTGCCCCAGAATGGACGCCACGGAGGAGATCAGGCCAACGCCCACCAGCACATACCCGGCCCGCAGGGCGGTGAACAGGCTGCCAAGATTGGAGGCCAGATTGACCACCTTTACGCCGCCGGCCGCGTGACGGGTATCCAGCTTGGCGAAACGCACCAGCGCGATCATCATGAAGGTGCCGGTGCCGGGGCCGTAATACCCGTCATATCCGCCGATGACAAAGGCAGAGCCCCAGATGATGAGCCGCCGCAGCCAAGGGTCCAGCGGCGCTGTTTCATCCGGCCACTTCCGGGTCCGCAGGGTGATGAACGCTACCACCGGCAGCACCACCAGAAGCAGGTATTTCAGCACTACCGCAGGGGTGTGGTGCTGGAGCCAGGTGCCGCAGACGGAGCCGGTCAGGGATAACGCCACCGCCGGGGCAAAGAGCTTCCAGTCCACCAGTCCCTGATGGATGAACCGGGCTGTGGAAAAAATCGTGCCGATGCCGGAGGAGAGTTTATTCGTCCCCAAAGCGTTATAAATGGGAAGGTTTGAGAGGCCCATGAGATAGGTAGGGACGGTGATGATCCCGCCGCCTCCGGCGATGGCGTCCATAAACGCGCCTAAGAAAACGCCGACGCAGATCAGCAGTACCACCCAGAGGGCTACGCCGTCCACCGTGATGTCAGTCAGGAAGGAAATCATGAAAACTCCTTGTTTACGGCCCGCGGGGCCTGAATTTTGCTGTCAGGCCAGTGGGTCCGACAGATGGAATGTACTCATCTTAACAGACCTTAAACGCCTTGTGCACCGGCATATTCTACAAGAAGCGAGAACAAAAACTGGAAAAGTAAGACAAATCGGACAAAGAGTGTCTTTTCTTTTCGACACCCTCTTACCTTGACGCTTTCGGCTATCCGGCGGTATAATATAAAATTAAAGTATATCATCTGTAAAATGAATTGCGGCTGCCTTGACGTAATCGTTTTAAAATGCTACCCTCAGTATGAGAAAAAATAATATGGCAGCAGAAAGGGGAGACCCATGGCAGATCAGACACAACTGTACCACAGCGGCAGCCTGACGGACGGCTGGAGGCTCTTCGGCGCACACCCTGCCACAGAGGGAGACGTCCACGGCTGGTGGTTCAACGTTTGGGCGCCTCATGCAAAGGCTGTTTCCGTAGTCGGAGATTTTAACGGCTGGGACCTGACCGTTGATCCACTTACCCAAAAGGGCGAATTCTGGCAGGGCTTTCTTCCGGACCTGCCCGTCTATACCAGCTATAAGTATGCCATTACCGGCGAGGATGGCAGAGTTCACTACAAGGCGGACCCCTACGGGTTCCATACGGAGACCCGCCCCGGCACCGCCAGCAAGCTCTATGACATTGAGCATTTTTCCTGGACGGATGAGGATTTCCGCCGTAATAAGCAGCCGGTGTACCATCAGCCGCTGAATATTTACGAGGTCCATCTCGGCTCGTGGCGGAAGCATGAAAACGGCGAGTTCCTGGATTACCGGGATATGGCCCGGCAGTTGGCGGCTTATGTGAAGGAGATGGGCTACACCGCCGTGGAGCTGCTGCCGGTGACGGAGCATCCTCTGGATGATTCCTGGGGTTACCAGTGCACCGGATACTTTGCGCCTACCTCCCGGTTCGGTACGCCGGAGGATTTCATGTGGTTTGTAAACCACCTTCACGAAAACAACATTCCGGTGATTTTGGACTGGGTCCCCGCGCACTTCTGCAAGGATGAGCAGGGCCTTTACGAGTTTGACGGTACCTGCTGTTATGAATATGCCGATCCCCGGAAACGGGAACACGCCGGCTGGGGTACCCGGGTCTTTGACTACGGGCGGCCGGAGGTGGTGAGCTTCCTCCTCTCCTCTGCCCGGTTCTGGCTGGAAATGTACCACATCGATGGTATCCGGGTGGACGCTGTGGCCTCCATGCTGTATCTGGATTACGGGCGGCAGGACGGCCAGTGGACTCCCAATATCCACGGCGGACGGGAAAACCTGGAAGCAGTGGAATTTCTCCGGAAGCTGAATACCATGGCCTTTGAGGTGGATCCCAACGTGCTGATGATCGCTGAGGAATCTACCGCCTGGCCTCTGGTGACCAAGCCTGCCGACGTCGGCGGACTTGGATTCAATCTGAAGTGGAACATGGGCTGGATGAATGACATGTGCCACTATCTGAAGCTGGACCCCTGGTTCCGGCAGGACCACCACCGGGATTTGACCTTCTCCATGATGTACGCGTTTTCCGAGAACTATGTCCTTCCCATCTCCCATGACGAGGTGGTCCACATGAAGGGCAGTGTGGTGGGGAAAATGCCCGGAGACTACGAAAACCAGCTCCGCTGCACCCGGGGCTTTTATGCGTACCTGCTGGCCCATCCCGGCAAGAAGCTGCTGTTCATGGGACCGGAGATCGGCCAGTGGCACGAATGGGACTCCAACGGTCAGTTGGACTGGTACTTATTGGAGCATGAGGAAAATCAGCAGCTCCATGCGTTCTTCAAGGCCGCCAACGCCTTCTACAAGGCGGAGAGCGCCCTGTGGGACATTGATTTTGACTGGCAGGGCTTTGAGTGGCTGGTGCCGGATGACAATCACAACAACGTGGTGGTGTTCCTCCGGCGGGATCAGGCAGGGAACGAGCTGCTGTGCGCGGTGAACTTCTCCCCAAACGATTATGAAAACTACCGGGTAGGCGTACCGCCCCGCAAGCGGTATGTCCCCGCCTTTACCACCGACGCGCCGGAATTCGGCGGCAGCGGGTTTGCGGATACGAAGCCGCTGACGGTAAAGGACACGCCCTCCCACGGAAAAGAACAGTCTGTCACTCTCCGGCTCCCCGCGTTCGGGGCGGTATTCCTCCGGGGAGAGGGCAGCTTTACAAAGCGCGGTTCGGCAACCAAGGTGAAAAAAGTGAAAAATAGGAAAAGGAGCTGATCCACCCATGAAAAAAGAGTGTATCGCTATGCTGCTGGCTGGCGGACAGGGCAGCCGCCTGTATGTCCTCACCGGCGCCATGGCCAAGCCCGCCGTCCCCTTCGGCGGTAAATTCCGCATCATCGACTTTCCCCTGTCCAACTGCACCAACTCCGGCATTGACACCGTCGGCGTCCTGACTCAGTACCGGCCCATGGAGCTCAACAGCTACATCGGCTCCGGCCAGCCTTGGGATCTGGACAGCAGCAGCGGCGGCGTCCATATCCTGCCGCCTTACATGGGCAGCAAGGGCGGCACCTGGTATAAGGGCACTGCCAACGCCATCTATCAGAATATCGGCTTCATCGACCAGTATCAGCCGGAGTATGTGGTGATCCTCTCCGGTGACCACATCTATAAGATGGATTATTCCGAAATGCTCCGCCGTCACAAGGAATCGGACGCTGCCTGCACCATTTCCGTTATGGAGGTCCCCTGGGAGGAGGCCAGCCGCTTCGGCATCATGTCGGTGGATGGGGAGGATATGATCACCGAGTTTGCCGAAAAACCCCGCCAGCCCAAGAGCAATCTGGCATCCATGGGCATCTATGTGTTCTCCTGGAAAGCGCTGCGGCGCTACCTCACGGAGGATGAGGCGGATCCGGGTTCCGAAAATGACTTTGGCAAGAATATCATCCCCAAGATGCTGGCGGACGGCCAGCGGATGGCGGCCTTCCGCTTCCAGGGCTACTGGAAGGACGTAGGTACCCTCACCTCCCTCTGGGATGCCAACATGGATATGCTCTCTCCGGAATCCGGCCTGGACCTGTCTGACGAGTCCTGGCCCATTTACGCCCGCAGCGTAGACGCGCCCCCCATTTACATGGGCGGCGACAGCCGTGTGAGCCACAGCGCCATCAACCGGGGCTGTGACATTGAAGGCACCGTGGAAAATTCTGTGCTCTCCCCCAGAGTCACCGTGGAAAAAGGCGCCAAGGTCAGCTATTCCGTGCTCCTCCCCGGCGTTACGGTGGAGACAGGCGCTGTGATCGAATACGCCATTATCGGCGAGGGCTGCCACATCGGTAAGGACTGCCGGGTGGGCGGCGCACCGGATTCCGCTCTCGATGGGAAATGGGATCTGACGGTGCTGGCCCCGGATTGCCAGTTGGAGGATGGCCGCGAGGTGGCCCCCGGCATCATGCTGGACCACCATGGTAAGGAGGTGCTGAAATGAACCGGATGCATGGCATTATTTTCGCCTATGAACAGCGCGGAGAACTGCGGGAGCTGACAGAGCGCCGTACCGCCGCGTCGATGCCCTTTGGAGGCCGGTACCGGGCGGTGGACTTTGCCCTGTCCAATCTGCTGAACGCAGGCGTTACCGATGTGGGTATGGTACTCCACGGCCGGTATCAGAGTATGCTGGATCATGTTGGCAGCGGCAAGGTGTGGGATATGTCCCGGAAGCGGGGCGGCCTGCATCTGCTGCCTCCCTTCAACTACCTTCACGAGTGGGGCGTTACGCCCTTCCGGGGCAAAATGGAAGCCTTGGCCGGCGTCCGGGACTACCTGAACGAGATCCGGCAGGATTATGTGGTGCTGATGGAGGGCGATCTGGTGGCCAACCTCCCGCTGGCGGATATTCTGGAGCAGCATATCCGCACCCACGCCGACATCACCGCCGTCTGCGGAGATGACAGCTTCGCCACGGAAAACGGCACCTATTTTGAAAAGGACCCGGACGGACGCATCCGGGAGGTGCTGTTCAATATGCACCAGCCCAGAGGCTACCGGAGTCTGGATGTGTTCGTGATGTCCACAGACCTGCTGCGTTCTCTGGTGGACGAGTGCCAGGCAAGAGACCAGTACAGCTTCCGCCGGGATGTGCTGCAGGCCAAGCAGGATCTGCTGCATTTGCAGAGCTATACCTTCAGCGGCTTTGCCGCGCAGATCCGCTCCGTGCAGGAGTACTATGACCGCTCCATGCAGCTTTTGGATAAGGAGATCCGGGAGGACCTCTTTACGTCGGACCGGCCTATCCGGGCCAAGGGTGCCGATAAGGCGTCCACATACATCGGACCTGACGGCGTGTGCCTGAACTCCCTGGTGGCTGAGGGCTGCCGCATCGAGGGCACTGTGGTGAATTCCATCCTCTTCCCCGGCGTCACTGTGGAAAAGGGCGCAAAGGTAGAGGACTGCATCCTCTTCCGGGGCACCGCTGTCCGGGAGGCAGCGCGGCTGTCCCATGTGATCACGGATAAGCATGTGGAGTTGCTGCCGGGCCGCACCATGGTGGGCCATACCGCATATCCCATTGTCATTGCCAAGGGCAGTGTGATCTGAGCAAGACGGCCTGAGGGGGTTTCGCAAAATCTCTGGTCTTTCTTCTCAGGAAAGGAGTAACAATATATGAAGATTCTATATGCGGCCAGCGAGGCCGTTCCCTTCTGTAAAACCGGCGGACTGGCAGACGTAGCCGGTTCCCTGCCTCCCGCTCTGGCGGAGCAGGGAGCCGAGACCGCCGTGATCCTGCCTCTGTACCGGCGGGTCAGAGAAAAATTTGCTGACCAGCTGACGTTCCTGTGCTACGATTATGTGGATCTGGCCTGGCGGCACACCTACTGCGGTCTGTTTTCCATGAAAAAGGATGGCGTGACCTGGTATTTTCTGGATAACGAGCAGTATTTTGACCGGCCCGAGCTCTACGGCTATGTGGATGACGGAGAGCGCTTCGGCTTCTTCTCCCGGGCTGTGGTGAAGATGCTGGATCATCTGGAGTTCTGGCCGGATGTGATCCACTGCAATGACTGGCAGACTGCTCTGATCCCCATTTACCTGAAGGATGACGGCGTCCGGGAGGACCGGTATCGTTCTATCCGGACGGTGCTGACTATCCACAACATCGAGTATCAGGGCCGCTATGACCCCTATTGCCTGGGCGACCTGTTCGGTCTGGACCGGGGCTGGGTGGATGACGGCACCCTGCTGCTGGACGGCGATCTGAATTTGCTGAAGGGCGCCATCCTCACCGCTGACGCGGTGAATGCCGTGTCCCCCACCTATGCGCAGGAGCTGAAGAATCCCTACTTTGCTCACCGGATGGAGGGCATTTTGACCCAGTGCGGCTATAAGCTGTCCGGCGTGCTCAACGGCATCGACATGAAGCTCTACGATCCTGCTGCTGACGGGCGCATCACTGCCAACTATACGGCGGAGGATCTGTCCGGCAAGGCTGCGGATAAAACCGCTCTCCAGAACCTGATGGGTCTGAACGAGGAGCCAAACACCCCCATTATCGCCATGGTGAGCCGTCTGGTATCCCACAAGGGATTAGATCTTCTGCGGGAGGTCATGGGCGACATCATGGAGCTGCCCGCCCAGTTTGTGGTGCTTGGCAGCGGCGATGCCGGATATGAGGAGTTCTTCCGCCGGACGGCGGAGCGGTATCCCGGCCGTATGGCTGTGCGTCTGGGGTATAACGAGGCACTGTCCATGGCTATCTACGCAGGTGCGGACCTGTTCCTGATGCCCTCCCGCAGTGAGCCCTGCGGTCTTTCCCAGATGATTTCCATGCGCTACGGCACGGTGCCCATCGTCCGGGAGACCGGCGGTTTGAAGGACACGGTCCATCCCTATGAGGCTTGGCGTGACGCCGGTACCGGCTTCACCTTCGCCAACTATTCCAGCGCGGATATGCTCCATGTGATCCGGGAGGCGGTGTATCTCTACAAGGATTATCCCGACGCCTTTGCCCGTTTGAGAGACCGGGCCATGGCACAGGATTTCAGCTGGAACCGCAGCGCCGGGGACTACCTGCGGATCTACGGCGCTGTCACTGGCCTTTCCTGGGAAAAGTCTGCCCCGGAAGCGCCTGCCGCGGAGGCTGCCGCCCCCACTGAGGAGCCGGTGATCGAGGTTTCTGCCGGGGAAGCTGCTGTTTCCCTTGCGGAGCCGGTCAGTGAGACCGCTGCAAAGCCTGCTGCAAAAAAGACGGCGCGGAAAACGGCTGTAAAGAAGCCTGCGGCCAAAAAGACAACAACGAGAAAGACCGCAGCCAAGGCCACGACTAAAAAGGCGGCTGAAAAAGCGGTGGAAAAACCGACTGAAAAAGCAGCTGAGAAGCCCGTTGAGAAGCCGGCCGAAGAACCTGTTAAGAAAACTGCCGCGAAGACCACGGCGCCTGCGGACACCGTGGAAACCACGCAGCCTGTTCAACCCAAAAAGAAAGGAGCCGCTAAAAAAGCGGCAAAGTAAACCCGTATGACCGTACCATTTACCACGCAATCGTTACAAGACGCCCTGACCGCCAAGCTGGCCTTGAACTTCGGCACCGAGCCGGGGGAAGCCACGGATCAGGAGATGCTGAAAGCCTGCGCTCTGGTGCTGCGGGATGTGATGGCCCTCCGGGGCGTACAGACCGCCAAGGAAACGAAAAAGGAGCAGAAAAAGCAGGTCCACTATCTCTCTCTAGAATTCCTCATGGGCCGGAGCCTGATGAAAAACGCTTACAATCTGGGCGTGCTGCCCGAATTGAAGGAGGCTCTGGGCAACCTGGGCTTCAAGTCCGGCGACCTGTTTGAGCTGGAACCGGACGCAGGTCTGGGTAACGGCGGTCTGGGCCGCCTGGCCGCCTGCTATCTGGACTCCATGACCACGCTGGACATCCCAGCTACCGGCTATTCCATCTGCTATGAGCTGGGTATTTTCAAGCAGAAGATCGTGGAAGGTCAGCAGGTGGAGCTGCCTGATGACTGGAAGGGTGTTGGTTCCGCTTGGCTGCTGCCCAAGCCCGACGAGGCTCAGGCCGTCCACTTTGGCGGTACCCTCCGGGAATTCTGGCATGACGGCCATCTCCACATCGTCAACGAGAACTCCACCACCGTGCTGGCCGTTCCCTGCGACATGGTGGTGGCGGGCTATGATACCGACCACGTCAACACGCTCCGGCTGTGGGACGCCCGGTCCACCCGCCCTGTGGACATGGCCCTGTTTTCCCGGGGCGAATATCTGAAAGCCTCCGAGGACGAGGCCATGGCAGAGACCATCGCCAAGGTCCTCTACCCTGAGGATAACCACTACGAGGGCAAGTCCCTGCGGCTGAAGCAGCAGTATTTCTTCGTTTCCGCCACGGTGCAGTCCATTGTCACCAAGCATCTGGAGACCTATGGCACCCTGAAGAACTTCCATGAGAAAAACATCATTCAGATCAATGACACCCATCCGGCTCTGGTGATCCCGGAGCTGATGCGGATCTTCATGGACGAGGCGGGCATGAACTGGGACGAGGCGTGGGACATCACCTCCCGCTCCGTGGCCTATACCAACCACACGGTCCTTTCCGAGGCGCTGGAGCGCTGGCCCCAGGGCCTGATCGAGAGTCTCCTGCCCCGGATCTGGCAGATCCTGAAGGAGATCGCCGCCCGCTACCAGCGCCAGCTGGAGGAGCGCTTCCCCGGCGACCAGGAAAAGGTGGCCAAAATGGCCATCATCTGGAACGGCGAGGTCCGGATGGCCAATCTGTGCGTATGCGCCTGCTACGCCGTCAACGGTGTCTCCGCCCTCCACTCGGATATTTTGAAGCAGGATGTGTTCCATGACGCCTACACCATGCGTCCGGAGCAGTTCAAGAACGTCACCAACGGCGTGGACCACCGCCGCTGGCTGTCCCAGATCAACCCCAAGCTGGACGCTCTGGTTCGGGAGTGTGCCGGCGGGGATGACTACCTCCTCCATCCCGATGCCATCCGGAACCTGGAGAAGTACAAGGATGACAAGTCCGTCCTGGACCGACTGGAGGCCATCAAGCGGGAGAACAAGCGCCGCTTCGCCGCCTATGTGGCCCGGGAGAACGGCGTGGTGCTGAATACCGACGCCATTTTCGACGTCCAGGTAAAGCGCCTCCACGAGTACAAGCGCCAGCTGCTCAACGTCCTGCACATCATCCACCTGTATGACCAGCTGCGGGATAACCCCAACATGGACTTCACCCCCCAGACCTTCCTCTTCGGAGCAAAGGCGGCCCCCGGCTACCATGTGGCCAAGAAGATCATCCAGCTGATCAACTCTCTGGCGGCCCAGATCGCCGCCGACCCGATCTGCAAGGATAAGCTCCAGGTGGTCTTTTTGGAGAATTACCGGGTCTCCCTGGCCGAACGCCTGATGCCCGCCAGCGAGCTCAGCGAGCAGATCTCCACCGCCGGCAAGGAGGCCAGCGGCACCGGCAACATGAAGTTTATGATGAACGGCGCTCTGACCATCGGCACCCTGGACGGCGCCAACGTGGAGATGCATCAGCAGCTGGGGGACGAGAACATCTTCCTCTTCGGCCTCACCGCCGGCCAGGTCCAGGATCTGAAGTCCCGCGGCTACTGCCCCATGGACTACTACAACGGAAACGGCGCGCTCCGCCGGGTCATTGACCAAATCTCCGCTGGCTTCTCCGACCAGGTGGATTACTCCGACCTCACAGCCCGTCTGCTGCGCGGCGCGGGCGGCAGCCCCGCCGACGAGTACCTGCTGCTGGCTGACTTTGACAGCTACTGCCAGGCCCACCGCCGTGCCCTGGAGACCTACGCTGACCGCAAGCGCTGGAGCCAGATGTCTCTGATCAACATCGCCCGTTCCGGCATCTTTGCCGCGGACCGTTCGATCCGCGACTATGCCCGGGACATCTGGCACGTTCCCGCCCGTCCCTGATGAGATCCCACTGCAAAAGGCCGCCCTCCGGGGCGGCCTTTTATGGTCAAAAACCCCCTTCCCCCTTGCCAAATCATGAAAAATGAAATACAATAGGGACACGGAACCTATTTTGAAAACGGCGTGGGCCCGCATCCGCGCGCCCCGCGGAGGAGGAATTTGAAATATGATCTCTATCGCTTCGGACCACGGCGGGTACTGCCTGAAAGAGCATATCAAGGCCTATCTCACCGCCAAGGGCATCAACGTTCTGGACTGCGGCTGTGACAGTCAGGAGAGCTGCGACTATCCCATCTTCGCCAAGGCGGCGGCAGAGGCTGTGGCCGACGGCCGCTGCGAGAAGGGCATCGTGATCTGCACCACCGGCATCGGCGTCTCCATCACCGCCAACAAGGTGAATGGGATCCGCTGTGCCCTGTGCAGCGACCCCTTCTGTGCCGAGATGACCCGCCGCCACAACGACGCCAATATGCTGGCCATCGGCGCGGGGTTCACCGGCAAGAACCTGGCGGAGCGGATGGTGGAGGTGTTCCTCTCCACGGACTTTGAGGGTGGCCGGCATGAGCGGCGCGTGAACAAGCTCAACGCCATCCAGCCCTGACGGGCAGGGGCAATCTCCTGGAGAAGAGGTGACGGACATGGGAGGCACCAAGGGCTACCGGAGCTACCGGGGCAGGACCTCCAAGGGGAAGATCGCGCTGGCAGTGCTGCTGGTGCTCATCATCCTGGCGGCGGTGGGCTTTCTGTGGCTGCAGGAGTATATCGTCTACGACAGGGACGGCAGCTTCCACCTGGAGTTGCCCTGGAAGACGGAGACGCCCCCCGCGGAAGAGGAAGTGCCTCCGGAGGACGTGGAGATCACCATTCAGGAGCCGGAGAAGCCGAAGGCTCTGGCTGCCTTCTCTGCTTCCGCCGCGCCGCTGACCCAGGCGGGCTGGAAAGATGCCTGGCTGGGAGCCTCTGTGATGTCTGCTCCCGCCTATAACGCTGCTGCCGTCACGCTGAAAGACAGCACCGGACACATCTACTTTGCTGCCACTGGCGCCGCGGCCGGCACCGTGAGCACGGCGGAGGACACGGCGGCGGCTCTGGCGGAGGTGGCGGAAAGCAGTTACCACTCCATCGGCCGGATGAGCTGCTTCCTGGACCCCATTGC
>OIZG01001050.1_pt1 | contig 18805 bp, 18 predicted proteins | sample 1588561 | NCBI WGS metagenome assembly OIZG01 (sample SAMN03283267) | human gut metagenome | biome: human-associated habitat; material: feces | host: Homo sapiens | place: USA | collected 2013 | reverse complement strand
CGGGTCTCATCATTACTTACAAAACAGGCGAGTATGAAATGGAAACCCGGCAGTTTCAAGGTGCGGTGTCTGATTTTAATGAGGTGGCACTTTGGAAGAACTTTGGCGGTGAAGGTTCGAAAGTGGAACTTGGTGATGCTCCCGAAGAGGGGGGCGATAAAGCCCTCTCAACCGGTGGTGCGTATGATTGCATCCCTGTGGACTTTTCTCTTGACACCGAGACTGAAGGCGTTGTCAAAATCCAAATGGTCAACGCCAAAGGCGAAGGTGTCGGCGAAGAGAAACAGTTTCTTGTCGGTACCGGCGGTGGTGGAGGAGGTGGTGGTACTATTGTGGCCATTGCTTTTGAATCCTCTCCCGTCTACGGGGCATACGGTTCACCTATCAAGGGACGTGCGGCTGTCCGTTCCGTGACCAGCGGCGGTGGCATTGAAACAGAGAATTCCATTGAAACACTTGAGATAGTTGACCGTGACAGCGGTCTGACCGTGTGGACGGAACGTGTCAACAGACCGAGTTCCGGTGATTTGACCGATTACACGTTCGAGCTTGACTTCACTTCGTTCTTCACAGCTGCAGGTTCCCGCAAGTTCAAGCTTGTGGCTACCGATGATTCCGGGAATACCGGAAGCAAGAACATTTCGGTTACTGCCGTTGATATAACCTGTACCTGCGTGCAAGTGTTGCAATACAGCCCGGACACGCCCGTAACTCCGACAACAGGAAGCGTTACCATCCCCCTGTACAAGTTCGCTAACAACCAGTCGGATAAAGGCATTTCCGTCCGGGTGGACATCAAGATTAATGGAGAATGGCATCTTCTTGCTACAACCGCCGTCAATGACAGTTTTACCCATTCCATTACCCTGCATCCGTCAGAACTGGGCTTGTCACATGGCAGCTACCCGCTCCGCATACAGGGAACTGATATAGCCAGCGGTGCAAAAGGCAATACCATCTACACGGCTGTAATGGTGGTGGAAGAGGGGAATGAAACTCCGATAGTGTCGTTACGGTACGATGATACGACCGGCGGTACAGTGCGCCTGTACGATACATTGAAACTCGATGTCGCGGTTTACGTCCCCGGCAAGTCACAGTCTCATGTTGCCATATTTGCTAATGGTACACAATTCACGCAGCTTCTCGCCCTTAATACTCGTAGTTATTCTGTTTCACAGCAGATAAAAGGTTATGCTGACGGCACGGCGGTAACCTATAATGCTATTGTCAGTGCTGTATCGAGTGACAATATCGTTGTTACTGTTGACGGCTCGGCCATTGACGCTGAACTGACTTCCGGCACTATCTACGACTTTGATTTTTCGGGACGCTCCAACGATGAAGCAGACCATAGCATCACGTCGAACGGTTATGAGTTGAAACTGGCCGGTGCAAACTTTACCAGCAACGGATTCGGTACCTTCCTCGGCAAGAATTGCCTGCGCATCGCGGAAAATGTAACCGGACAGCTCAACCATTATATGTTCGGCTCTTCGATGTTGGAGGCTACGGGCGGGGCGATACAGTTCACCTTTGCGACCAAGAACGTGAAGGACAAGAACGCAAAACTGATGGAGTGTTACGACGAGAGTTCCGGCGCCGGCTTCTATGTGACCGGCTCAAAGGTGGGCATCTACTGCAAGAACGGCATAAGGTCGCGTGAGGAACGCTCCTACGAGCAGGGCAAGGAGATAACCGCCGCTATTGTCGTAGAGCCTACAAGCATATACATTGAACGTGGCGGCATCAAGTATTCAATGATATGTCTCTACCTTGATGGCGAACGTGTCGCGGCCCTCGGCTATGTGGGTGGCACCGGCAATCTTTTCCAGGATCGCAATATCAAATTCAATGGAGAGAAAGGCGACCTTTACCTCTATAACCTCTGTGCGTGGAACACCTACTTTGAGTGGGCGCAAGCACATAAGAACTACCTTGTCCGGCTTACTGACACGGAAATAATGGTCAAGGAATATGAGTTTGAGAATGTGCTTGTCTCACAGACCGCTGAAGGCACGACGATGTTACGTCCTAGTGCCGCAGAACTTTATGCGCGCGGTATTCCCTATATTGTGGAAGTAGCATCGGATGAAAGCTTCAATGAGTTTGACAACGGTGTTTCGACAAGCGATAACTTCACCGTCGACCTTTATTACTACGACCCCGTTCATCCGTGGCGTTCATTTGTGGCACGTGGCGTACGCAAACGCAGGCAGGGAACCACATCAGCCAAACGTTGCAAGAAAAATCCCCGTTATTATCTCGGCAAGGCGAAGGAGATTGTTCCGTTGTTTCCGGATTACACCAACGCGGACGCACTGCTTTCCTACGCGCTTTTCAAGCAGAAAAAAGTGCGTGTGGGCGAGAATACCATCCCGGTGGATATCATCACCGTCAAGATAGACTTCTCTGATTCCAGCGGTGTGAACGATTGCGGCACTTGCGACATGATGAACTACACCTACCGCTCTCTCGGTGGCGACTACCTGACCCCTGCCCAGCGCTTCTTTGACGGCACATATGACTTGGGTGACATACACATCGAAGGCTTGGAGATGAACCACTCGACCGCCAACCACCCGGTGTGCGTGTTCCGTTCCACGTCGGACACATTGCAGAATGTCTACTTCGAGGCGCGCGGTAACTGGAAAGAGGACAAAGGCGAACAGACCGCCCTTGGGTTCATGAACACTCCCGGTTACAACCTCGGCTGTCTGAACTATCAGGACGCATCGTTTGTCGAGTTCTTCGGCCGCGCAGAGGAAACGCTTGACCAGATAGAGGAACGCTTCAAGGCTACAGACGGACTTGATACGGGTATGCTCTACCTGCTGTCTTTGTATTGCGGACGTGACTACCGCTTCATGCGTTACGTTGACGGCGCATGGAAGGATACGACCGGTTCAATGTATCAGGAAGGTGGCAAATGGCTCATTGAGGGTGATGTGCTGAACCCCGTTGAAGGTTTTGAACTACTCGTGTACCAAGGGATGTGTTGGTGGCGCGGTGTTTCTTCCGTTGAGGATATGATGAAACCCAGCTCAATGAAGTCAAGTTGGGTTCAGAAACTCATCGACAAAGGTGAAATATCCGGCGACACATTCCCGGCGTGGACATACTATTTCGAGTGTATGGTTGACAATGACCAGCTCGCCATCGACTATGCGCTCGGGAAGAAAGTGCCTTACCAGCTCTATGATATGCTGCGCTTCTGCAATACTTGTAACAAGGACAACGATGCCCGGTGGCAGGAGAACTGGCGCAATAATCTGCGTCTGCACGCCAACCCCAAATCAGTGATGAGCTACTACGGCTTTACCGATTACGCCTGCGGCAAAGACCAGCAAGCAAAGAATATGCAGCCCATGTGGTTCTTGGAGAGCGGGGCGAGCGTTACCAAGGGCGTCTATTCACCGAACGCGCTTATCATGTACCTTAACAAGATATATGATGCTGACGGTGTGAACGACAAGGACAATGACGGCGGTTGCGATACCGACCCCGAAGTAGACCCCGGCAAACCCTCGACGGATACGTATACCAACCCGTTTGCAGGGTGGAACAGTATCCTTTGGGTGTGTTGTAGGGAACAGCAGGAGGTGTTGCTTGTCGACGGAAACACCATAGACCTGCGCACGGTCATCGCGGCTATGCGCTCCTGCCAAATAGAAGTGGACGGTCAAATGATGAAACCTTTCTCACCGGATGGTGCTATTTATTTTTATTGTACCAAACGGCAGTTGGTATGGCCGAAAGTGGTCAGTTCTTACGACGGCTACCGGAAGTATATCCAGTACACCGCCACTTCTGATGCTATCTACTTCTACGCTCTGCAAGGGCTTGGATTGACATCACTTCCGGCATTTATCCGTACCCGTTGGCGCATCCGCGACGGTTATTACCAGACCGGAGACTTCTTCAGCGGTGTTCTGTCCGGGCGTATCGCTTGTGGTGCAGATGCGACAATAACCATCATGGCAGCGGCAACCGGTTACTTCGGTGTTGGCAATGACGCATCGGGCAACCTCTCGGAGAGTTGTTACCTCGAAGCCGGACAAAGCTACACATTCACCAACTTTGCCAAAGATGAGGGTGCATTGCTGTACATCTACCAAGCCGACCGGATGAGTAGTATAGACCTCTCCGCATTGACGCTTAGTGACAACTTCGATTTCTCGGTCATGAGCCTTGTGGAAACCCTTGTCACAGGTGGAGAAAACCATGTCGAACGTAGTATGGGTTACAATAAACTGGCGGCATATATGCTCGGAGACTTGCCGTTCCTAACCACACTTGATATCAGGAATACCGGAGCAAAGAGCCTTGATGCTTCCAAGTGTCCCCGTATTGAGCATATCCACACCGAGGGCAGTGTATTGGAAAACCTGACTCTTGCAGAGACTTCTCCGATTAATGACATCTCTCTTCCGGCTACAATGACAAGTATCCGTTTTGTCGGCCTTCCTGAACTGACCTATACCGGCCTTTCCGCTTCGTCCGGCCTGCAAATCACATCCATGCCGAACGTTCAACGTCTGCGTCTTGAAACGTCGCCTAAACTTGACGCCATCCAGATGCTCCGTGACGTGCTCGCTTCACAAACGGCATCCCGTAAACTTTCCATGCTCCGTATCTCGAACATGACACTGAAAGCTGACGGCTCCGAGCTTCTTGCCATTCTCGAATATGGAGTTGCTGGTATGGATGAGGACGGTAACAGACAGGATAAACCGGTGGTCAACGGCACGTACGAGTTGACGGTTATCCGTGAAACGGATGAAATCGAATCCCTTGAATCCGGCATCGACGGCCTTGTCATCCTTACCGTCATCGATGCCTACATTGACCTTATCAACTGGTTCAATAATGAGTCTTATGGCGGGGAACCGTACTACGATAATGTAACGCTGGACAACATCAATGAAGTCCTTGAATATTATAACGGCGAAACTTACGAAGAATATCTCGAACGCTTCGCTGAAGACAATATGGATATTAATGATTTAATTAACAAGTAACTATGACGAATGAACAAAGCGCAACGCTGCTTCGCTTGAACAAACAGGCGCAGGTGGCCGCACTGAACGCCGTTGGATTCTCGGATATCACCGAGAACTCCCGCGCCTCTGAATTTGGACAACGTATCAAGTGGGCTGCCGGCCTGCTTGATTTGAATCTTGCCTGTAACCGCATCTCGGATAACTCCAAATGGTATTTCACCCGTGAGGAATGGAACTCCCTCACAGTTACCAACAAACAGTTGTTTATCAAACGCGGTCTTCGTATCCGTGCGCATGGACACTCCTTCGTAATTTCCGCCCAGGAGTGCTATAATGCCGACATGACTACCACCTTCTACTGGGGCGGTCAGGGCAAAGCCATAGACGGCCTGAATCAAAAAGGACTGGGCGCCATGTATGGCTGCTTCACGGGTGAGGAAGATACTGACCTCATTATCGCAACTCTGAAAGACCAAAATAATAGTGGTGTGATCGGTGCGCCAGCTGCCGAAGCCGCCCGCGCCTACCGTGCCTACACTTTGGAAAGTGACGGTATCGAGGATGAATCTAACTGGTTCCTTCCGTCATCCGGTCAAATGCTTTTGATGTACCGCTACCGCGATAAAATCAATGAGATGATGCGTACCTTCTGGAATAGTGACAGTATGCTGATGACCGATAAATACTACTGGTCATCAACAATTTGGGATGTTAACTCCGTCTGGACGTTCGAACTGAATACCGGACGTATTACGAACCAAAACAAAAATTCAAATCTTCTCCATGTGAGAGCTGTTGCTTCTGAATAGTATTAACCTAAAATTATATAATAAAATGGATAAAAATATCGCTAACGCAATGCTTATGCGCCTGAATAAACAAGACCAAGTTGCAGCTTTGCAATCAATCGGTTTTACAACCGTCAATGAAAATACCCCGGCGAGTGACATCGCCAAGTATATGCAATGGGCAGGTACACTTCTTGACCTTTCTTTGGCTACGCTTCGAATCGAAGACGGTGAACAAGTCTTTTTCACGGCTTCCGAATGGAACTCCATGAGCGCGAATAACCGCTCCAAGTATATCCGTATCGGCATCCGGCTACGTGCCGAATGTCACCAGTTCATTATCGCCAAAAGCGACTGTGTCGCCGCCGACGGTACGAAAACCTTCAAATGGGGTGGCTACGGCACAGACCTGCGCGGCCTGAAAAACTACGGCAGTGGTAACCAAGGACTCTATGATACGTTCGACGGCAAAGAAAATACCGATGTAATCCTTGAAACCCTTGCAGGCGTCAAGGACACTCAGGGAACTGTCGGCGCTCCTGCTGCTGAAGCCGCCCGCGCATACCGTGGCTGTACCCTTGAAAACGACGGTATCGAAGATACAACCGTGTGGAACCTGCCCGCACTGGGGGAACTTATGCTTGTGGCCAAGTATAAAACCGAAATCAATGAGCTCATAACTTCTATGTTTGGTAATCAAAATATATTTACAAACGAATGGTATTGGTCTAGTACCGAATATGACGCTTCCAGCAGTTGGTACGTGAACTTCGGCAACGGCTACGTCACCACGAACGGCCGCCAGAACGCGGGCCGGGTTCGTCCCCTCGCCGCAATAAACACTTTATCCCTTTAATTCTTTATCCCTTAGTGATTTAGCTAAATAAAAGCCCCGGTAGGGGCTTTTTAGTTTCACTTTTTTGAGCTAAAATTGTGTTAATTGCTTTACAGTTATTAACTTTGTGTCCTCTAATACATACATTAAAATATTAAAAAATTAACATGGCACTTACACAGGACCTTCCTATATCAAATTCGATGTATAAGCTTCTGAACCTTATCATTGATGCCCGGCAACAATTCCCCAAGGCGTTCCGGTATGAATTTGGTACGGAGTTGATGATGCTTGCCGTCCATTGTTGCGAATATATCCGTTATGCAAATACAGATATGAACCTTGAGCATCGTGCAGATTATCTGATGAAGTTTTTGTGTGAGTTTGATGCATTGAAATTACTGCTAAGAGTGTGTGAAGAACGACATTTGACCAGCCTGACTCAAACAGCTGAAATCTGTCTGCTTGCAGAGAGTATCGGTAAGCAAAGTACCGGCTGGTACAAAAAAACGGTTGCAGATCTCCAACGGCAAAAAGCTAACGGATTGCAACAAGTCGCAAAGCCGGAGCTGTAATCTTTACGGAGATTATGGGTGAGCAATTAGAATTATTTATTGGGCATCCCCCCGGTGATGAGCCGGGAAAGACTAAGATAGCGGATGCAACGGCTTCCAGCAGTTGGAACGTGAACTTCAACAACGGCAACGTCAACACGAACAACCGCCAGAACGCGAACCGGGTTCGTCCCCTCGCCGCAACAGGTAATATAATCTATGACATACTTCTTAGCAGTATTTTCGAAGCATCCGAAGATTGTGCCAGGCAGAAAAGAACGAGTACGGATTGTGTTGAGTTTTATAATGATTATCAGTCTGCATTGGTGCGGCTATGGTATTCTATTATTTACGGTGAATATGTACCGGACTTTTCAAAAGTATTCATACGGACTTACCCGGTATATCGGGAGGTTTTTGCCGCCGCTTTCATTGATCGTGTTGTCCATCACTGGATCGCTCTTCGTATCGAGCCGATTTTAGAGGAACGTTTTCGGGAACAAGGGAACGTCTCGAAGAACTGCCGGAAAGGTGAGGGATGTCTGTCTGCCGTGCACTATCTGAATAACATGATAGTCGAGGTCAGTGAGAATTATACTGCCGATGCGTACATTTTCAAAGATGACCTGTTCAGTTTCTTCATGTCTATCTCGAAATCGTTGGTATGGGAAATGCTGAACATATTCGTAAGGGACAATTATAAAGGCGATGATATTGAATGTCTGCTTTATCTTCTAGCCGTTACTATCTTTCATTGTCCACAAAATAAGTGTATCAGACGCTCTCCCGTCTCCATGTGGGACAAACTTCCCAGTAATAAAAGTCTGTTTCATAATGACCCTGACAGGGGAGTGGCTATCGGGAACCTGCCGTCGCAACTCATAGCCAACTTTCTGGCGTCTGTATATGATTATTTCGTGATGGAAATACTGGGATTCATATATTATGTACGCTTTGTTGATGACTTTTGTATCGTAGTGAAATCACCGGAAGAAATATTGTCCAAAGTCCATCTTCTTGATGGTTTCCTGAAAGAACAACTCCTTTTACGGTTGCATCCACGCAAACTGTATCTTCAGCATTATAAAAAAGGAGTATTGTTTGTAGGGGCGTTCATTTTGCCGGGTAGAATTTATGTATCTGACAGGGTGGTTGGTAACACATATAACGCTGTTAGAAAATTTAATAAAATAGCTGAAAGCGGGTTTGCTGAAGCACATGTTGAGAAGTTTGTGAGTACAATGAACTCTTATTATGGTCTGATGAAACACTTTGCAACGTACAATATCCGCCGTAAAATTGCAGCGATGTTACTTCCTGAATGGTGGGAATATGTTTATATCGAAGGACATTTTGAAAAGTTTGTATTGAAGAATAAATATAACCATAGAAAACAACTAATTAAACATATCAAAAAACATGGATCAAAAAAATATCTTACCGCGTGGGATTGCTAAGCCTATCGAGCAACAGCCGGACGGAACTTGGATTGTACGTCATCACTTCCGGGTGGTTGGTACCAGTGAGAATGGTGAAGAACTAGTAACTTTTGCCAGTTCGGAATATCCCGAGAAACCTACCTTGCAACAGATTCAAAGAAGTATTGACCGTTATCGGGTGTGTCTAACAATGTATGGAGATACAATTTCAGACGAAATAGAAAAGGTTGATCTTTCCGTGTATATGTTTACGGATTAATAGTTCAATCTGTTGGTTGTTTAGGGGTGCTTATCAAGCATCCCTTTTTTATTTATGGAAAAAGTGAAAATTATAATGTCTTGTTTTATAGATGTTTATCATAGAATTGATTTCCAAGATTTTCCATTTTTGTAAAACTCGTTATTATACTCAATACATTTGTTCCATACAGAATATTTTATTAATAATTAAATGCTATGAGTATAAAAGTATTGTATGATTGGATTTTGCAATCTAACCGACCGGCACACGTCAAAGCCGGGATGTTCGTCTTTGTTGTAATGCTTGTTTTCTGTTTCCTTCTATTAGGCATTGATTTCTGTAAATCTGCTATTGTTTCTTTAACGACAACCGCCATTGCTGCAATAGTGGTTGAGTACATTCAGAAAAAGTGCGGGTTCATCTTTGATTGGCTGGATGCGTTAGCTACTGTCTTGTTTCCTGGTATAATTGCTATACTGGTTGTTCTTGTTCATTTCTATTGATTGAGAAAATAATGGGCTTAAATGAATGGTTAGCTGTAATAGGAGCATTGGGCGGGTTTGAAGCGATTAAATGGATCGTTAATTTTTACGTGAATCGCAAAACAAATGCGCGTAAGGAAGATGCTTCTGCTGATTCTATGGAAGATGAGAATGAGCGTAAGCAGGTGGATTGGTTAGAGGATCGTATTGCACAACGTGATATGAAGATAGACACTATTTATGTTGAATTACGTAATGAGCAAAATGATAAATTATCTTGGATACATAAATGTCATGAGTTGGAATTGCAGTTGAAAGATGCTGAACATAATCGCTGTGACCGGCCTGATAGTGAATGCGGTCGCCGTATTCCACCACGTAGAATTGCAATAATTAATAAAAAGGAGGAAGAAAATGAAAGTATTGATTGATAATGGTCATGGTAGTAATACTCCGGGTAAGTGTTCCCCGGATGGTAGGTTAAAAGAATACGCCTATACCCGTGAAATTGCCGGGCGTGTAGTATTTGAATTGCGTAAACTAGGAATTGATGCGGAACTGGTCGTGAAAGAAGAAGTGGATGTACCATTGGCAGAACGTTGCCGGAGAGTGAACGAGTATAAGGCTTCCGAAGCAATTCTTGTTTCTATTCATTGTAATGCAGCCGGTAATGGCTCAAATTGGATGCAGGCACGTGGTTGGGAAGCATGGACCAGTGTGGGGCAGACAAAAGCTGATAAGCTGGCTGACTATCTGTATGGAGCTGCTGAAGAATGTTTGCTTGGAATGAAGATACGGAAAGATATGGCAGACGGTGATCCAGATAAGGAGAGTGGTTTTTATATCTTGAAGCATACGAAGTGTCCGGCTGTTTTGACGGAAAACCTTTTTCAGGATAACAAGGAAGATGTGGATTTCTTGCTGTCAGAAGAAGGTAAACGGACTATTGTCTCTCTTCATGTGAAAGGTATTTGTAAATATCTGAAAGTATGAAAATGCTAATCTATATAACCATGTTCCTGATGTCAGGAATATGGTTTACTTCCTGCAAAACTTCTCATAACATTGAGTCACAAAAGCAGATTGACTATTCAGGGGATTTTTTGTATTTGCGAAACTTAATTGAATCATTACAGCTGGATGTGAATAAGCAAACGAAAGTTACTACTGACAAGTTGAGTGATCTGAAAATTGAGAATAAAACAGTTTACTTGTCGCTTCCGGATTCAACCGGAAAACAGTATCTAGTCAAAGAAAGTACTACCACCGCTTCCAAACAGGAGCAAGAACGGAGTGAAGTTGATGAAACATTATCCATTACTTTGCAGCAGTTCTCGAATCGACTTGATACTATAAGTAACAAGGTGAATGCTTTACTAAATCAAAGAGAGAAGGTAGTCGAGTTATCTTGGTGGGATTTACATAAAGATAAAGTTTATATAGGAGTAATTATTTTGATTATTATCTGTTGGCTAGCGTATGGATTAAGAAAGAAGCCATTTTGTTGAGAATACAATTCTTGATTAAAAATATATGGTTAAAAATACAATATTTGAGAAATAATATATATATTTGCAACTGTATAAACAAGTGCCTTCGTGCCGGAATACAAAGAAAATGTGTTCCGGCATATTTTTTTGCTCGGAATACAAATGTTTAACTTAAATAATTATTTGTATGGAACATGACAATTGTAGAATTACTGGCTTTGGAGCGATAAGTCAGGAAGATGCTCGGGAACTTGAAAGGCAACAAGCCGATTTACTTAAAGATGAGCTAAAATTCTTATCTTCTTCGGATGATAAACAAAGAATTTTAGCTATAAAAGAAAGACTAAAAGCTATTCGGAAATTAGCTGAAAATGATTAGTTAGAATTTAGCCCCGTTCAAGGATACGGGGCTTTCTAAATTTGTAGTTGTATTTTGTAACATAGCATAATATTGCTATTTTTTATAACTAATGTGATAACTATGGAAGATTGGAAAAAAAATGATGATGAAGATTTAGATGAAGAAGATATTTTATTAAGGAATAAATGTCGAGAAATGAGTGATGAGGAACTTAAAAACATAGTTCCTGTTTGGACAACTAATATTGAAAAAATGCAAGGGCCAATTTATCATCCTGCATATCCTGGTTCAAATTGTGTTTTTATGCGATGTAATCTTGAAAAGTTGATAGAACATTCAAGTAATTTGGATGATGTGGTTTTTAACAAAACATTTGATGGATATTGGCCTGAAGAATCTCGTTTTGCCAGAACTATAAACAGATGGCTTAATAAAGAATATGTTGATCCTCCTATTTTGGAGATGAAACAAGACGATCTCATCATAAAAGAAGGAAGACATCGAGCTATAATGGCCCAATACATTGGTGTGAAAGATATTATAGTTTGTGTTCCTCTGTATCTTATCGAAGATATGCAAAAATTAATAGATGCGGTTATTTTAGAAACTGATTAATAATTCATTATTGTACAAGAAAAAATGAGAGGTAGCCACAATTTGGCTACCTCTTTTATTTTGTAATCCTTCTAATCAACAACACATGAATCAACAAACTCTCCAGAAGGGTTACATAAGATAGTACTAATATATAATTGAAAAGTTCGGTCGGGAAAATAAAAAAGTGAGAACTTTTCTTTTAAGTCAAGTATAGCTATAATTGGTGAGCACTTGTATTATATTGTTTGCTGTGATAAATAGGAACAAACTTTAGTACCTTTGGAATCTATTATTTCTGGAAATATTTTTTATTTATCAAAATCATGATTATATTTGAATTGATAATATTGTTTTAAAACTTATTAGATTTTGATTTATGATAAGAATGAAAAGAAATGTAAAAGGTTGGCTCGTTTGGGGAACTATCATCCTCATATTAGTTATAATAGTCATTTTAGCTTTCTATTTTATTCAGACCAAAGGTAAGTTTGCAGATAAGACCGACTGGGGTGAATTTGGAAGTCTATTAGGAGCGATTTCAGGATTAATAGCATTCGTCGGAGTTTTATTTACATTAAGACAGAATAAACTGCAATTCTTGAATAGCGAGGATAGAGCTGTCTTTTTTGAGTTGCTTAGGATTTTCATTTCATATCGGGATGCCTTGCAAGTGAAAAGAATAGATTGGGCATATGATGAAAAACAATGTGAATGGAAAATAACTCCTTATAATGAGTTTTGTACACCAGAAAAAACTTATCGACAGATTTATGTAGAGTTATATCATACTTTCTATTTGGAAATTAGAAGAGGTATTCCTGAGAATTTTTCCAAAGAGGAATTTGTAAGGAGAATTATTCCCAAGAATATGTCTAAAGAGCAATGGATGCTTATATATGGTCAATTGAAGGCTGCCATTAACAACATTTATTCAGAGCATGAATTTGGAGTACATAAAGGAAAGATTAATATTTATCCTGTACATATAAACACCTATGATTACCTCTGTTTAAATGTAATTAAGATCTATTTTGAACAGAATAATTTCAAGCCCATAGCTGAAGCTTGTGCTAAAGCCGCTGATCATTGTTTTGCCCCATATAAAAATCAACTTGGCACATATTTTAGGAATGCTTATTATATTTTGGAAATGACTTCGGAATTCACTTCGCCCCTAAAATATTCGAATATATTTCGAGCGCAACTGTCAAAGTATGAACTTGTGTTGTTGTTTTTTAACTCATTTAGTTCATTATCAACAATTGAGACACGAAGGTTATACTTGAATGCCGATTTGTTCAATAACCTTGAGTTGAAAGATGTGCGATTGAAAGAGGGGATAAATGATGAATCTGTATCCCGCCGAATGGAATATATACATTTTCCACCAGTCTTGTTTCAAAAGGCAAACAAAAACGAATATATGTCTAGTGATTTGTTGGAAAAATTGTACAATGTGATTCTTTCAGAAAATAATATACTATAGAATGTTCGGTAGAAATAAAAAAGTGAGGGGAACCACCCCCTCACCAAAGTCAAACCAAAATAATCCGAATTATGTCCGTATTATCTTGATGTTGCAAAGATACAATTATTTTTCGATTAGACAATAAAAATCCCTGCATCGGCTCAATGCAGGGATGGTGTCAAATAAGAGCTTAACTGATTTTTAATGATGTCTGATGAATCATTTCGCTAACATCGTTCAAAGCGTTCAGGAACGTTTTGAGTTCATTGTCAGTAAAGCGAGCCTTTTTCCCGTTGACTATATTCCCGTTAATACGTTGATATAGCCAGTTTCTACTTTTACCAAAATATTTCTTTGCAATATAACTGAATGAGATTGCTTCGGGCAATTCTCCAAGTTTATCACGTAATATGGCTTCTTCCGCTCTTTCTATATAATCATTGCAGGCATTTACCGTTGCTTTTAGCCCAGCTTCAGATGCTTTTTTGTAGGCTTCCTTTTGGGCTTCCGGTAGTTTATTATATTTATTCTGCATTTCCTTTTTGAAAGCTTCTTTTTCTTCTGTGGTTTTTAGTTCTTTGAATCTTTCAAAGTCAGCCTGCATTTCTTTTGTTGGCAGGCAATCATTCCAATCTATCATAGCTTTTAATGTTTGTCCCTCCCCGAAAGGAGGGATGTTAATTACAACTTTTTTAATTTCTCTTGGATTTCGTTCATCCGATCGAGTATGTCATTTATAAGCGCTTCCCGTTCTTTGGCATTTTCAGGAACCCCATAGACCTCGTGAAATGAAGCGAGAAGTTTTAAATTCTCATACTCTTGTTCTAATTCTTTTTTTTCTTCATCTTTCATCAGTTAAACATTAAAATTAAGAACTCTTATTTGACACTACAAAGATAATAAGCATTTGGTTATTATGCAAATTCTTAGTGATTTATTTTATATGTGATTATTCATTTTTCAAGTTGTCAAGTATTTCCCTGATTGCTTTATCAGCGTGTTTCCTCATTATTGTGACATAGTTGAAGATTGGTCTATCTTCTTTCATTGATTGCCCGATACAGTATTCCAGTGTACTAAGAGGAATTCCCAAGTCATATCCATGTTGGACGAAAGATTTGCGGGCTGAATACAGGGTGAATTTATGCCTGATTCCTGCCACCTTGCCCAGTTGGCTGATTTTCCTGGCCAGCAGGTTATAGCAGGAGGTATAGTTCTTGTATTTTCCGAATATAATTTTCCCTGTATTCTTTTTCATATACTTTTTTATAATGGGCTTTGCTTCTTCGGGAATGGAAAAGGAAATCAGGGAGTCCCCCTCTTTGGTGTTTTTGGTCTTTTTTCGGATGTAGTTTATTTCATCCGTCCGGAAATCGTATGCTAGTATGTCTACTAGGTTCATGCCGGCAAGATAATAAGTAAGCATGAAAATGTCCCGTGTGACGTTGAGATTGTAATGCTCTAAATTGGCGTCCCTGATTGTCTTGAGTTCTTCGACGGTGATTTGCGTTTCCCTCTTTTGGGCTGATGGAATTCTGGCTGTGATGAAAGGGTCGATATCGTAGGTGACGTATCTCATCTTTATAGCATAGTTAATGATAACCTTTAGCAGGGTTATGTAGATGTTGATTGTGGTGCTTGACAGCTTTGTCTTTTTGAGCCATGATATATACTGGTTCATTCTGATAGGGGTGATATGCTCCATGAGAGAACCGCTCCCGATGAATTGCATAAACTTGTTTGTGGCCAACCGATAGAGTTTGTATGTCTTGGTACGTTCTTCTTTATCTATTTGGGACAGATATTCATCCACGACATTCTCGAACTTACGGTGCTTTTCTCCGTTTAACGGGTTAGTTATCATTCTGACTAATTGCGTACAAGTGAGCGAATCAGGGTATTCCAGTTCCATGTATCGCTTGAAATAAAGATTGTATAGCTGTTGTAATTTTGTATTGAGAAAATCCTTGTCTGGACGGTGTACTATTTTACCGTTCTTAAACTCGTTTTCCCTTACCACTATATCCGTTGTGATGAATCTCGTTTCGGAGTTGTGTGCGACTCGAATTCTTATTTTGTGTGTCCCGTCTGATAACTTCTTTGCGGGAACTATTACCAATGTTAATGTAGCCATAATTTGTGTTTTTAGGGTAAAAATGGCGTTTTCGACCATTATTTTTTTAACATCCTATTGTAATTTACTTATAATCAGATTCTAATCCGGGAATTTTTCGACCATAATCCGACCATTTTATAGCGTCAAAAGTGACGTTTTTGTTCTCTAATATAGACTACTAATTGATAAGAAAAATAGTTCGATTTTGCTTTTAATATACTGTATATCAGTAAAATAAAAATCGGAAGCTCATGCTCGCTCGCAGGCTTCCGATCAACACAAAAACTAAACTAGACTTAACTAAACTATTCTATTCTTGGAATTTCACAATCCCTTTCTGTTCTTTGCAAAGGTAGATATAAAACGGATTTTGGCAAACTATAATCGACAAAAATCACTTTTTTACCGATAAAATAATGAATAATCAGCTCCTTTCGTCAAGAAAAGTCTGAAAAACTTGCTTGTAACTATCGCTGATAGGAATATATGTCTTGTCAAACACGATACGTCCGCGGTCAATCACACGTATTTTATCTTTCTGTACGATGAAGGAGCGGTGCACACGTATGAAACGACTGGATGGCAAGAGCTCTTCCATGGCTTTCATACTCATCAGTGACAGGATAGGTTTGGGAGCGTCTTCCGTATATATTTTGATGTAATCTTTCAGTCCTTCGATATACATGATTTTCTTCAAGTCCACTTGTACCAGTTTGTAGTCACTTTTCACAAAGATACTGTCTATCTCTTCCGGTTTCTGCACGAGTTCGAACCATTGGAGAGCTTTGTTGGCAGCTTGCAGGAAATCAACGTATGAGATTGGTTTCAGCAGGTAATCGAGTGCGTTGACACGATAACCGTCGATGGCATACTGTCCGAAAGCGGTGGTAAACACAATACGGGTATGCGGATCTACCATCTTCGAGAACTCCAGACCGTTAAGCTCCGGCATCTGAATGTCCAGAAACAGGAGGTCGACCTCTTCGCCCGGCAATTCTTTCATCGCCTGAACCGCACTGGAATACTTTCCTGCAAGTTGCAGGAACGGAGTCTTACTCACATAACTCTCTAACAAGCTAAGAGCTAAAGGCTCATCGTCAACGATTGCACAACGTAACATCATACTATTTTATATCTAAAGTTTTATATCCAAAATCTTGTACTTGACGCTTTATACTAAACATTGGTACTTGACATTTTATACTGAACGTTTTTCTTTCTACTCTCTAATCTTGATACTCAATCTCGATTCGTATACCTTTTCGTCTTTTGAGACGCCTTTCAACCACGTATAAGCTCCGGGATAAAGTATCTCCAACCGACGGCTGACTTGTTCCAATCCCACGCCCGATCCACTCTTATCCTCCACTGTCTTAGGATGATTACTATTGCGGATTTCACAAATCACTTCCTTATCATTCTCCAAAATATGAATACTGATGAAACTCGATTCAGTAGGGGAGATGCCATGCTTGAAAGCGTTCTCTATCAAAGAGATAAAGATAAGCGGGGCAATGAGCGTCTGACTGTCGGGCTGAATATCGAATTTAGTAATCATTTGCACGTTGGCGGACAGACGGATGCGCATCAGTTCGATGTAATTGCGGATAAAATCGACCTCCTTACAGAGAGGAACGTATGTCTGCTGGTTATCATATAACACATAACGAAGCAGTTTGCTCAACTCCTGAACTGCCTGTTGCGCCTTGTCCGAATCAAATGCAATCAATGCATAGATGTTATTCAGCGTATTCAGCAGAAAGTGAGGGTTCAGTTGGTTTCGCAGGTTCTTCAGTTCCGCTTCCGCACGATTCCGTTCCGCCTCTTTTCGGGCAGCTTCATTCTGTGTCCATCGGGCACTCATGCGGATAGCGGCACTTAGTCCGATAGTGAATACGAGACTCAACATATCCCTAAGGAAAAACAACCATCCCGGAGGCATCCCTGGTCTTTTTGATTTGGGAGCGAATGACGGATCGAACGTCAGACTTTGCCAGAGATGAAGCAACACACCGATGGCACATAAAAAGATAATATTGTAGACCACATATCTTTTGGCCTGACTCTGGAAAAGATAGCGCGGCACAAGAATGAAATAATTCACGTAGAACACAATCATGAAAGAGAGTGGTACGGCAAGGTGGCGTGTATAAGCCATCCAATTAATGTTCCCGTTCCCACGTTCGACGAAGAAGAACGGGAAACCGAACATAATCCCCCAGCTGATAATATGTATCAGTACTTCTAGGGGACGACGTGCGGATGTAAAGGTTTGTTTCATAAAGACAAAGATAATTCTTTTATTGGTAATTATCCATTTTATTCGTATCTGATGGCTTCTATCGGATCTAAATCTGCTGCTTTCTTAGCCGGATACCATCCGAAGAAGACTCCTGTAACTGTACATACTGCGAAGGAGAGGAATACGCTCCACGGCTGGATATAGATAGGCCAATGCGCTACGCTCTTGACAATCCAGCTGGCTCCGCAGCCGATAATCACTCCGATGATACCTCCCGTGATACTAATCATGATGGCTTCGATGAGGAATTGACTTAGAATGTCGACCCCGCGTGCGCCGACAGACATACGCAGACCGATTTCACGGGTACGCTCCGTAACGGATACATACATGATATTCATAATCCCGATACCACCCACTACCAGCGAAATACCTGCGATGCAAGCAAGCAGGGTAGTCATCAAATCGGTGGTTGAGTTGAGCATCGTGCTCAATTCCTGTTGGGTGCGGATGGTGAAATCATCGTTATCCGAAGCCTTCAGTTTATGGTTGCGGCGGAGGATTGTACTGATTTCGTCAGTTGCATAGTCCGTCATATCTTCGGTGAGGGCAGAGGCAAACACTCCCTGCAAATACGTAACGGCAAGCAGACGTTTCATCACGGTGGTATATGGTGCAAGCACTACGGCATCCTGGTCTTGTCCCATAGAGTTGTACCCTTTTGCTTTGAGCACTCCTACTACACGGAAAGGTATTTTGTTGAAACGGATAATCTTACCAACCGGATCACTTCCGTCCGGAAACAGATTGTCGACTATGGTCTTTCCAATCACGCACACTTTGGCCGAGCTCTGTATGTCAGCTTCTGTAAACATATCTCCGTTCTCAACAGTCAGTTGGCGAATATCGAGATATTCTGTTCCGACACCGTTCACCGAAGCCGGATAGTTGTTGTTACCGGCAATAAGCTGTCCCGATGACGAGACATTGGGACTGATGGCAGACAGGAAACTGGTCTCATCGCGCAAGGCCTCGTAGTCGGCTAGCTTCAAGGTCTGCATCGCAGACGGGTCCTGCCGGACACCTCCACGCATATCGGCTCCCGGATGAATCATAATCATGTTCGATCCCATCTCGGAAATCTGCTGCTGGATGCTTTTCTTCGAACCTTGTCCGATAGCCAGCATCG
>OIZG01001042.1_pt1 | contig 18892 bp, 16 predicted proteins | sample 1588561 | NCBI WGS metagenome assembly OIZG01 (sample SAMN03283267) | human gut metagenome | biome: human-associated habitat; material: feces | host: Homo sapiens | place: USA | collected 2013 | reverse complement strand
CTGATGCCGAAATTTTGCCATTTTGCGTAGAAAATCATTTATAAGGTACCTAATATAAAATTCTGATCCTACATCACCGATTTTTTTGCCGGAATACCTGCAACTGTTATTCCTGGTTCTGCAATGCTCTTAGTTACCACAGCATTTGCACCGATCACTACATTATCTGCTATTGTGATATTTCCCAGAATCCTTGCACTCGTTCCAATATATACACTATTTCCAATCTTGGAAAATGTATTTACTACCACTTTTCCATGAACAATATGTAACCCTGGGCCAGCAACATTCGGATTTAAATCTATACCACATTTCTGCTTAAGACACCCACAACGCCATGCATAATAATACTTCTCCCCCCAGAATTATAGTAGTACTCCCATTTTTTCAAATTTTTCACATATTCAAAATTCCAATCTTTAAATATCAAATTTCTTATCAAAGACTTTACACCATGGGACTTCGTCTTATGATACGCTTTTTTATCTTTCTCTAAACAATATCTCAACTATTCTTTTGTATTGATCCTTCTATTTCCCTCTTTTTTGCTCATACACTTTTTCAAAATATTCTTCATATTGCTTAATCACATTTTCCCATGTATATGGCTGAATGCTTTCATATGCAGCTATAGACATTTTTCTATACGTCTCAGGATTATCTAATAAAACTTGCACCTTCTCTTGCATTTTTATTAAATCTGACACCTCAAAGCCATTCACTCCATCAGATATAAAATCTACATTATAATTTTCATTAATATATATACTTGGAATTCTCATTTGTGCTGCTTCCTGAATAACTTTAGGCAATCCTTCATATTCTGACGTCATAAGAAGTAAATCACATTCTTTCATTTCTTGATATACCTGACTATTAGGAATACGTCCATAAAATGCAATATTATTTATATTTTCTTCAATACAGATGCGCTTCATATCCTCCAACATATCTCCATCTCCAATCATTTTAAATTGAAGATTCATAAAGCTTTTTGCAATCTGTAAGAAGTATTGTGGTCTTTTATTTGATTTTACATTTCCTACCCAAATAATGTTATTTAACCTATTTTTTTTAGCTACTTTTTGACCGATGGGTATTGTACCAAGTGGAATCACTTCACTTTTCATGCCCCAGTATTTTTTTACACTATCCGCAATACAATTACTAATAGAAAAAAAATTTGTCATATCTTCTGTATAATACTTTTTAAAATCATCAGTATTATTAGTATTCTCAGTAATTACTCCCTCAACAGATGCTATGCAAATTTTATTCCTGTGTTTTTGAGCAAATCTTCTGTCCATTTCCTCAATCTTAGGTAAATAATAAATGTCATAATTTCCAAATAACATTGTAAGATATTTACACCAATACCATATGAAACGATGATGAATCAATTTATGCAAACGGATATCTTGATCTTTATACGCTTTTTTATCTATTGGCTTTTTATTCGTGTACATTGTATGTACTTCGAATTTTTCCTTATCTAGATATTGTGCAATATTATCACAATTCACATTTTGAGCATTAGGGAAATTTACATACGCCCCTAAAAAAATTTTTATTTTTTTCATTAAATCTACTCCCTACAAATACCATGTCTTGACAGAAAAACAAAGTGCAGTTGGAAGCCATATCTGCTTTGCGTATATGTTTCCTATTTTTATATTTCCCCAAAGTCTTCTCTGTTCTCTCTCGGCATATTTCCTAATACTATTTTCAACTTTAGAACTCCTAAAGATCAATCTAACAACTTTGGCAAGTCCTACAAAAATCTTTTCACCTATTTTTAATCGGTCTCCTGGTCTACACAACATATAACTTATCTGATCAAAAATAGAAATATTTTTGAAATATCCATTACTTCTTTTAGGCACAAAAACCAAACGATATTTTACACTCTCTATCTTCGAAATAATTGTTAAAAGTTGTTCATCCGTTATCGAAAAATCTATCACATATAAATCTATCGCTTCGTCATTATCAGATCGCTGTCTTTTCACATTTTGGAAAATTTGATTAATCACATTTTTAGTTGCAGATAAACCATCATATTTACAATACTCTTTTTGAAACTTTGAATACTCCATCGAATCTACTTTCGTAATATTTTGATATAATTCATCGAATGTAATTGCTATCGGAAAAGGAATATTTTTCTCAACATCATCATACACACCCCGATCTTTAAAATAAATTTCTCTGTCCTGTTGTATCAAGTAAATATTTTTTCCCGTACATGCATAGTCAAAAAAAACACTTGAATAGTCTGTAATCAAACCATCCGTTGCCGATAAGAATTCATAAACCTCTAAATCCTCTGGAATATTTCTACAATATTCAAATATTGTATTATCTTGTACCATCGCCGGATGAAATTTAACATACACAATATATGATTCACCTAGTAGATATGCTAACTTCTCAATTTCATCCACTGGATTAAAATCATCCAATCGGCTCGCATTACCTCTCCACGTAGGCATATATAAAATTGCCGTTTTATCTTCTAAACCATATTTTTTTCTAATTCTTTCTCTGTGATTATCATCAAAAAAAACACTATTTCTAGGATATCCCTCATCTATGATTTTACCAGGCAAAATCCCTTCTATCATGTAATCTTCATTAAATACTTTCTTAGTCAATTCATTCGGTGCTATAATATAATCTGCCATCAAAAAATTTCGCTGGGCATTATTACATTCAAATGCATCATTCTTTATTCTTCTTCCTAAAAACTTTAACGGTGTACCATGCCATGTATTCAAGTAAATTTGCTCAGGCTTTTTAATATAATCCATATTAAAAGACATATTATTCACCAAATATTTAGCATGTGCCAAACATTCTCTATATCGAAATGAATGTGTTTGTATAATTTCTACTCTGTCATCAATAAGATTTCTTTTTTTCATGTATGATGTTAATTTTTGCGGCTCACAATGCGATATAATAAATTTAAAATTTTTATATGTTTCATCCAAAAATAGCTCTCGATAAATGTAAAACACATTACCTTGAAAGTTTTTTCCCCCAAAAGCCTCGAACAGCACTGTTTCCGACCAAATAATACCATCATCTGAATAATCTATGTACTCCCAATATTTGCTCTTTAAATCATTTTTTACACCCTCTAATCTTCCTTTGATACTTCTAAATATCCTCATTTTTCCCCCTTGTATTTTTTCTATTTATTATTTGTAAAATAAAACCTTTTTCTTCCTTATTTGTACACATAAAATAAATCACAAACAAATATGCACTAGTATACATACCAATTTTAAGTATTAAAATTCCCCAATTATTAGTTTCAAACCAAGAATTTATTATAAACCCAATTATACTTGTTGGAAGTATAAATTTTGCTACATTTAAAATAATTTTCCAAAATCTAGGAATATTTAATCCTATCTTTTTCCAATAATAAATATTAATCATTATTCCTGCTGTTAGCAAAGTTGTAATTCCTGTGCACACCGCACATCCTATCGGGCCATAGTATATCGCTGCTGGAATACTTAACATTACATTTAGCACTGCGCATATAACATACAGACCCGCTCTGTATTGATGCCTATTAATTGCTTGAATTACTAATACAAAAATTGATTGTACATCAGGTATCATAGATGATACTACCAAGGCAAGGATAATATAATATGCATTTTCATATCCTTTGCCAGCCCACAAGTACAAAAATTCCTTTCCAAAAATCCAGAAACCACTTATCAAGAGTGATGATAAAAAAAACTGAATTCTACCAACTTTAATGGCCAAATCAGTCATTTCCTCCATTGATGCTCCTTGCGTCAAGCGCACTGTTACTCTTGGAAAGAAAACGCCTGATATTGTTTGCGGAAATTGTCTAATATATGTATGTAATTGATAACCTATAGCATAAACCGCAACAGCTGCTTCTCCTTTGATTTTTCCCAAAATGATGCTATCTGCATTGTTATTAAGCTGCGCAACTATCGATCCTAAAAATATGAATCCTGAATACCCTATAATTTCTTTTAGAATTTTCCAATCCATATTTTTAAAATTATAATCCACCCTTACTTTTAAAACAAATTTAATATATACTACATCCGATAGATGTAATCCTATTGTCAAAATCATAGTAATAAATGATAAGGCTACCGCTTTATATCCCCAAATCAATAAAGGAATCATGACTAATGGCTTTAGGACAGTATAAATTAAATTTGTAATCTTTAAAAAAGAAAATTTTTCAAAACTATTAATAATTGCATTATATGGTTGTAATAAAAAAGATATTGCTAAACTAACTACCATAATAGCAATTATAATTTTTAATTGTCTATATCCAACAGCTCCAGTTGTAACTTTAAAAAAATGTTCTGATCCAATGCATACTACACTTCCTAGTATAACAATAATTCCTGCTAATATAGCATACATATACATAAACATACCATACATACTAGCGGTCTTTTTTTCATCTCCTAGAGCACGATATTTACTTGAATATCTCACAATTGCATTTCCCAACCCAAACTCGGTTAATCCAAGATAACTAACAGCAGCTTGTCCCATGTTATATAATCCATATTGTTGTGTACCTAAAGCTCTTAATAAAAAAGGAGTATATGTCATAGATACAAACAATCCTGCAAACATCGTAATGTATGAGAGAATGATTCCCCATTGTAAATTCTTTTTAGTTTCCATCTAAATCTCCTGTGGTTAAAACTATTTTTTCAGTTCTGTTTTAATCTGCGTAGTGGAAATTTCAGGAGTTCTAGGTAAATAAATAACTTCACAATAATCTCTTAAGAAATCAAATTTCCCATTCCAATCATCTCCCATAACAAATGTATCAACATGATATGTGCATACATCCTGAATCTTTTGTTCCCAATTTTCTTCTGGTATAACTAAATCAACATAGCGAATTGCCTCAAGTAATTTTTTCCTTTGTTCATAACTAAAATAACACTTCTTTTTCTTTTCTTGCCAATTAAACTCATCTGTCGACAAAACCACAATTAAATAATCTCCATAAGATTTCGCTCTTTGTAATAAATTTATATGTCCATAATGCAATAAATCAAAAGTTCCATATGTAATTACTCGCTTCATAAAATTTCTCCCTTCTTTTTAACCCAAAATCATAACCTCTTTTTCCACTAAAATCAACTCATATAATCTAAAATAATCTTCCTCTCAACTTTTATTCAATGCTTTAGAAAAAAGATCTTACGCGATTGAAGCTTTTTACAATAATTTGTTTTACTGTATATTTCTTTAATACATCTTTCATAGTGATGGCTTGATATTCCTCCCACGTCATTTTTCCACGCTTTGTCCAGTCTACGTTTATCTTATACTTTTCAAAAAACTCCAGAAGTTCTTTCTCTGCTAACCACTTTCCATTAATAACAGCACTACAATCTTTTATCCATAAATAATCATAAATGGGGGGGGCACTAACAACATACACTTTTTCTGGATAATTCCATCTTCGTGCTCTTTTTGAACCACACTCTTCGAAAGCCCAAATAGATTCCCATGAACGTAACCACTTTAGCAAAACAGATTTTCTCCAAATTGTTGGAACGAAATGTGTTTTCCACCCTTCTTTTCCCATGATGTCTAGTTCAAATTCTTCTGTAATTTTATATGTATCAGGATTTGAATTTCTAGTTCTAGTTCCACACATTTGGAATGATGCAATACTAGAATCTTCGTTCATCCTCTTTAATATTCTTGCAAAATAATCCCATTGAATATAATCACAAACAAAAAAATCATCCAATACAAGAAAAATATAATCTTCTGAAATATGATGCAAAACATCTATAAAGCGCTTACTCCATGGAAGTATTTTGTCACCTTTTTGAGTTATTGTCTTCACTGTAAATTTTAATTTCTTTTTGGGAACAAATTCTTTATGTTCTGTATTCAAATACACAGAAATATGATTCTGTTCTATTCCTTCCCCTCCAAAAACATCTAAACATTCAAAAAAAGGTTCCCATAAATCTTCATATATATCACATGAAGACATTACTATCGCTAAATTATTCATTCCTTTTATCCTTCCTATACTACCTGTAAAACACGTTATTATATATTAAACTTATATTTTCTAAAATATCCATAGAGCCAAACAAATATCATCCAAAATAAACATCCTTCTGTACTTCCAACCGCAAATAAAAACGATTCTGCATATCCAGCAATTGCTATATCCATAAGTATTAAGACTGCCACTGAATACTCAGAAAATTTACCCTTTTTCCATTCAGAAAACATATTTCTAAAAAAACAACAAATATATTTAACTAAATATCCTCCCAAGAATATACATCCCCAAACGCCCGTTTCCGCTAAATACGATAAATAACTGTTATGAAATGCCATATAACCTTTTATTTCTTTAGTATAATTGTAATATTTTGATATACTATACCCACACCCAAACACAGGAAATTTTCTCCATGTCTCGACACCTATTTTCCAAAAATCACCTCGATTTGTTCCGTCCTCTTGTAATAAGCGATTTAGTCCCGAAAAGTTAGTTAAAACAACTTTTCCTGACAATAATAAGTGGATAATATATACTCCCAAAGCAAAACTAATAATTTTAAAAAATAAATTATTTTGTTTTAATATAAACAAAATTATCATATTGACAACTAAAGTTGCTGCCGCACCTCTTGAGCCTGAAAGAATTACTAATCCAAATGCAGCCATCATCAAACCATAGCATAAATATTTTTTTACACCGTATCTACTTTTCGCTGCAAAATATGTTGCTATAAATGCAATGTTCGAATATACTCCAAGAGTATTTGCATTCGTTGTATTTCCAATTGCTCTATTAGATCCACTATCGTATCCCAATCCCAATCCCATACATAAGATATTCTGAATTTCAAAAAGAATTATGACCAAAATAATAATCCTAAGCATCTGCCTATAATCATTCATACTATCAACTGACATAAAGAATACATAACATCCCCATACAACAAAAACAAATGCTAATATTTTTGTAAAGGATTCAAAACGCGCTATGCTCGAATATAGGGATGGTAATACCGCTATCCCAAAAAAGAGAACTAATACAGGTGGAATTGCTATTAAGCCTTTACGTTCATAAGCTACTATCAAAATAAGTAATGCTATAAATCCCCATCTAAATATCCCCGCATATGGTATTATAAAATATCTAGAATTTAAAGTAAAAAATGTCCACACCATCATAAAGAATACTATTCTCTTTAAATCAATTATTTTTATTTTCAACATAATTTGTTGCCTCATTAAATTGTTTTAAATATGTTTCATAGTTCCAGCTTTGAATTTTTTTTCTTGTTTCCAATCTATAGTCAATCAAGTGGTTATTATATATTTTTAACAATCCATTGTACAGAGAGTTGACATCATTGTTTCTAAAACAACATCCTGTGTTTTCATTCACTAAATCTATTCTACAGCCTACAACATCCGATACTATAACTGGTAGTCCAGTAATCATCGCCTCATTAACTACAAGACCCCATGGCTCATAATTTGATGGTAATACAAAAGCATCGGACATTTTATAAAAATCTACTAATTTAGGAAAGACCTGGTAACCCATAAAAAAAATATCTTCTATTTTCTCTGCCATCTTTTTTAATATTTCGGTTTCACTACCATCTCCAACAATAACAAGTGCACTTTTTTTGTAATCTTCTTTTAGTTTTTTATACGCCTGAATTAACAAATTTACATTCTTTACAGGATCCAATCTTCCTACAAATAAGAATACAAATTTATCTGTTAATCCATAACTTTTCTTTATTTCTTCTTTCTTTGGAAGATTCTCATACACTTTTCTTATTCTAGATTCGCTTACAGACATTGGCATAATAATGTTCTTTTCCTCGGATATTCCATAGTATACCAAATTATCTTTTTGTACTGTTCCGCCTGGAAATCCGTAACATAATTCATTTTTCAATAATGTTCGTAAAAAGCATTTTTTTGCAACTGCTTTAACTTTATTTTCTGGAATATGTAATGGTGTATCTGTCTCAATTGCATATGGAATCTTGTGTTGTTGACACCACCTTATACTCACCACTTGTTCTGTACCTACATATCCATTGATGATCACAAATTCTGGAGCAAAACTCTTGAAAATATCAACTACTTGTTTCTTTCTTTCCCAATTATTTCCAGAACATACATATGAATTTACTGGGAGGGTTATATCGTCTCTTCCAGTTAATTTATTAGTGCAATATATATATTGAAATTGATGACTAGTCCTCTCATACACTTCGTGAATTAAATCCATTCCATATAACATTGGCTCCACAAAAACAACCAAAATCTTCATGTCAACGTTTATTCCTCATTTCTCTTAATTTAATCAAAAATTTCCCTTTGAATGTATTTCCAACAAAACAACAATATGCGGTTTTAATCTCTCCTCCAAAAGCCATCTTGAATTTATCTATATGGTTTGGTGTTTGCTCACTTGCAATGTTCCCCCAATCATATAGTTCATATCCACTGTTTTTAAAATATAAAATGTCAAAATTGTGCAAGCCTCTGTTTGCCCATCCAGCTAGGCTTTTGTTAGCATTTTCCTTTCTGTAGTCTGAGAAAGAAAACCAAAGCAACACATGTTTCCCATCAACTTGATATACATGATACGTCCATCCATTCAAAAACTCTGCTTTGGAAATTACAATGTTCCCATTTTCTATCATGATTTCAAATTCTGTCTTATTCAAATTATGCTTCAATTCAGGCATATCAATCTGATCACAAAATGTGTAATATTTTGTTTCAACATCCAAAATCAATTCATTATTCTTTTTAATATCCAGATTATCATATACTTTATAACTAATTTCCTCTCTTCCCGCACGTCTTACTTCATAACGAACATCTTTACTATATCTTGCCTGAATTTCCTCTTCAGTCTCAAATAAATTAGTTACAGGAGTTCTATATGTATCAAATATAATATTCTTGAGATTCTCTGGTATATCATAAAACCGCATATAACGTGAAATATCGCATTTACTTTCCACTGTTTTTTCTGGAAAAATTATTCTCTCATATTTATATAATTTCTTTTTTACTTCAAATCTTATCATCTTTTATCTCTCCATATAGCCTTAGCAAATTCTTAGCGGAATCAATCCATTTATAATTATCCTCCACAGTCTTTCTGGCTTTAACCCCAACATTCTCATATGCTTTTCCCTGAAAAATCATTTTCATTTTTTCAAAAATTTGCTGAACATTTTTGTTATCAACTAAAAATCCATCTAAGCCATCTGTTATAACTTCATCTATTCCATTTCCATAACATCCAATTGTTGGAATTCCACTTGCCATAGCTTCCAGATAAACACATCCTAAAGCTTCATACCAAGATGGCAGGCAAAATAAACTTGCATTTCTCATTAATTCTGCAATTTTTTCATATGGAACATACCCAAGAAAATCCACATAGTTAGAAATACCTAGCCTTTCTACCAAATCTTTTAGCTCCATCTCTAGTGGTCCTCTTCCCGCAATTTTAAGTCGTACATCTGTAACTCCACTGTTCACCAATTTAGCAAATGCTTTAATAGTATCATCATGTCCTTTTAACGCGATTAAATTTCCAACAGTCAAAATATATTTTTCAGATATTTTTTCAGACATGGGATAAAACTTCGTTGTATCCACACCATTATAAACCACATAGGATTTGTCATAAATGTCAACACGTTCTTGTATGCAATTTAATACTTTTTGGCTTACACCGGCAATTGCATTAGCCTGTTCATATACTTGTTTACAAACTTTTGATATTTTTTTACAATTTGGCGCATCTTTATAACTCTCATCAAAAAAAACATCTAAACCATGTCCATGAACAACAAACGGAATCTTATATTTTTTAGATAGTTTTAACGCAGCATCTCCAGCTGGTAATGGGGCATCGGCATGAATAATATCATATTCCTGAAATTTTATTCCTGAAAGTAATAATGAATAATATAATAATTTTCCAATATGCTCATATCCTCTTCCTCCCGGTAATTTTAAAAAACGAACATACTGAATCTCCACATCTTCATACTTCCATTTTTTCGTTTCATATTCTTTATCATAAACCGTCATTGGAACTACTACATCCACATCTACTCCTATCTGTTTCAATGCTTTCACCTGTTCATGACAAAAAATCCCTTTTTGTGGATAATCTGGAGTTGGATACATTCCTGAAATATATAATACTTTCATACACTCATATCAATCATTCAATATCGTATTGCCTGATTCTTTCTCCTTTTAAATTTGCTATTTTAAGTCTTAATTTTTGAGCTGATCCCTTCCAATTCATTTTACCTTGAAGCTTCTTTGCAAAAATATCCAAAGAATCTTCATTTGATATTCCTATTCTTGGCAGCAATTTATTTCTTAGTTCTTTTTCCCTGGCATGCCCATAAAAAGATGCAAAGAAAAACTTATAATTTCCATTTTTCTTTAATAACTTTATACTCTTTTTATCATATTTCCCATATGGCATGCAAAAACTATTTACGCATACATTTAATCTTGTTTCTAATAGTTCTTCACTGTTCCTGATTTGCTCTTTCATAGATTCATCATCTAAAGTACGTATATCTACATGATCATGCGTGTGTGCTGCAACAGAAAACTGACCTGTCTCACTTAGTTCTTTTAACATTTTCCATGTCATAAAATGAGAATGCTGCTCTTCTATATATTTAGTTGGGAGAAATACATTCCCTTTTATATTATATTTCTGCATAATTGGCACTGCATTTTTATATACCGATTGAAACCCATCATCAAATGTAACTAAAACAGCTTTTTCAGGCAAAGGTTTTTCCATATCTTCGAACAATATTGTTTGGTATCCATGTTCTTTTAAATATTTCATTTGGTTTTCAAAATGCTCTTTTTCTACTTTTTGATAACTATATCCTTTACCTTTTTCTACAATATCATGATAATAAATAATAATTAATTTCTTCATCTATTTCCTCTTAACTCAAAAATTTCACGATACCCTGTCTTTATTTTTGATTGTTCCACTTTATATTTTGCTAATTTTACCGCATTATCTACCATCTCATTTTTATCCTCAATACTTATATTCAGGTATTCCGTCAAGGCTCTTACAAAGGCTTCTTTGGTTCTTGATACAACATATCCCGCTTTCCAAGATTCCACTAAACTCCATGGTGTTCTATCACTGATAATTGGAATACAGCCTACTGATAATGCTTCAAATACTACATGCCCATAATTTTCACTTTTTGTTGGAAGAACAAGAATATCTTGAGTAGACAACACACTCTGTACTTCTTCTGAGGGTACATCCCCTTTATATGTCCATGATATTTCTGTTTGTTTTAATTTTTCCCGACAAGTATTCCAATATTCTTTCTCTTGAATCGGTCCAAAAATCGAAAATTCTATATTGTATCCTTGAATCTGTAAGAGCGCATCTATAAGGATGTCTAACCCCTTATGTTCACAAATTCTTGAAAGAAAACAAATTTTTATTGTCTTTTCCCATTTTTTTGTTCTTCCAGGCACCTGAGTTCTTGGGAGATCCTCTGCTACAATATATTTACTTTTCTCTCCCATTACTCTTTTTACATCTTCTGCTTCTAACTCTGATGTTACAGACCATGTAATCTCATTGAATAAATGCAACATCTTACATCCTGCAATAAACACATTCTTTTTTAATGATTTTTGGGCTAAGGCTTCCTTTGAGAAAACTCCCATAGATGCGATTACTACAGGGCTTTGGATTTTTTTCTCTTTTTTTAATAATAGTGTTTTATATCCATATTCTGCATAAAAACTCGTCAAATATATAATATCTTTATCTTCCGCCAGATTAAGAATCAATTTTTTAGTAAAACCACCTGGTTGAACATACCATACCTTTGCTTTTCCAACTTTATTCCAAGTATCTCGTTCAATATCGGTATAAGGTTGCGTATCTCCTTGATCCCGATCAAAGCATGCGATATAGAACTCATATTCATCACCTAATGCGTCAGTTAAATTAATTAGTGTCCTTAGCGGTCCTCCGTCTTTATGTCCTGGTAAATATCTTCCCGCCAAAATTAATATTTTTCTCATTTTGACTCCCTTGTATGTTCAATCTCATATAATTTCGCATCTACTATAAATCGATACCAATATGCTTGAAGATAAATGTATATCTTCCCTTCTTTTCCATCCAAAAATCCCAATTGTCCATAATAACGATACCAATAGTAAACTCTTGCTCTCAAAAACATGGGTAATTTATAATAAAACCCTCGTTTCTTTTTCTGTATTACATTTCCACCAGTATCCTCTCGTTGTGTTTCATACATCTTCAATTCCAATTGACTATACCAGATATGTTTATTGAGCCATGCATCCAATCCCTTATAATCATAATGGATTAAATCTCCTGATAATTTTTCTACCTTTCCATCAACCAGAATATGCTCATCCATCAATTTATTCTCTACACGGCCTTTTCCATATCGAAACATTCGCAGAAAATATGGTTTATGTGTCCCACCATGTCGAATCCATCTTCCCATAAAATAAACTCTCCAACGCATTTCATACCCATCTATTCCTTCGGAATGTTTCACTTGTTGTTCTATTTCCTCTGCAAGTTCATGAGATATCCTTTCATCTGCATCTAAACGAAACACCCATTCTGTTTGAATATTACAATGATCTAATGCCCAATTAAATTGATTTGCATGTCCACACCATTCATGATAGTAAGTTTCTGTCCCCAGTTTTTTTGCGATATCAACTGTATTATCATCACTTCCTGAATCTACTATAATAATGCGATCCGCAATTTGCTTTGCTGACTTTATGCTTGCTTTTATATTTTTTTCTTCATTTTTTGTTAATATAATTACAGTGATGTTCGCCATTCCTACTCCCCTTACTTTTTTTAGTCTTTCATTTATCTCAAATACTCTTCCATCTCATCCATAAGCATTTTCTTTTCAAAATTGTCCAAATAGTATCCTCTGGATTTCTTTGCCATCTCTTGTAAATCTTTTTCCTTCATTTTTTCAATAATCTGACACAATCCATCCACATCTCCAATCTCACTGCAAAGACCACACTCTGCTTCTTCTACAACACGCTTTGTCTCTCCAGATGCAGATGCAATAATCGGCATTCCACATGCCATATAAGATTGTAATTTTGCTGGAATTGTTTTCGTGAATAATTCATTATCCATAAAAGAAACAAAAGCTGCATCACAGCAAGCTAAGAACTCTGGTATTTTTTCCTGTGGCTGTCTGTCAATCATTATAAACTTATCTTGTACATCTAACCGATTTATTTCTGCCAAAAAGTTTTCTTTGTTTCTTCCATCACCTACAATTACAAATTTCACATTTTCTAATTTCTGTGCTGCTTTTGGAAGTATTTCCAAACCTTGTGCCTGCCCGATATTTCCAGTAAAAATGATTTTGAACATCTCATCATCTGGAATTTCAGGAGTATATTTCTTTTCTACCGGACAGTAGAATTCTTCTGCGTATTGTGGCCAATAACTCACTTTATTTTTATCCCTGCAGCGCTTTTGTATCTCTTTTACAAAACTTGGAGAAGTCGCAAAAATATGATCACAATGCTCATATATATAATCCACCATTTTTCCGATTGGCTTCAGCACGAGCGGACTATGAATTCCTGTTACAATCTCTACATTTTCTGGCCAAAGATCCTGCACATAAAGATAATGAGGAATTTTATGCTTTTTAGCATACCACACACCTATCAATGCTTGCGTCATAGGTGATACTTCAAATGTAAATACATAATCTGCCTTGATTTCTGTCAGGCACTTCCAAATATAACCTGAAATTACAAATGACAGATAATTGCAGGCAAGACCAATCGAGTTATTTCCTCTCGCAGTCAACGGAATTCGTACAATTTTTACGCCATTCCATTCCTCCGTTCTTTTATGCGCCAAATCATATCCTTCATAATATTTTCCTTGTGGATAATTTGGAATTCCTGTCAGTACCGTTACTTGATATCCTCTTTTTACCCATTCTGAACAAATATCATTGATTCGAAATGGTTCTGGATAAAAATACTGACTTACTACTAAGATGTGCTTTTTCTTAGACATTTTCTATTCCTCCAGATGGGTACCTTCTGTTAAAACAATTGATTTTCTCAGACTGTTCACCCTATAGTTTTCCTTATATTCACTCATACTCATGTCATAAGAAGAATTTCCAAATGCTTTTATCGTTAATCCTCCTATTTTCCCCGGAACCTTTTCCAACAATTTTATGAATATGCCAACGAATGGAATCATGATAATTCTATGTCCCTTTACTTCCGCAATCATCTGCACCATATCAGACGTATTCGAATATTCTCCGTTTTGTGGGAAGAACACTCCGTGTTCTTCGTTGTCAATCATCAATTTCACAAACTGACACAGATTATCGATATGAAGCATGGATCTTTGATTCTTTACAATTGGAAATACTGGTAATTTGGATGCTAATTTTGCTAATTGAGGATAATTTCCTTTTGATCCTTTTCCATAAATCATAGGTGGACGTAATACTACAACTTTAAAGTTCTCTGCATCCATTTCCTGTATTTTCTGATCTGCCCTCCATTTGCTATCACCATAAAAATTCAAAGGACAAGGCTCAGTTTCTGAGGTAATAAAATTCTCTTTACATCCAGAATATACTATCATAGATGACATAAATATAAACTGTTTTACTTTTGCCTGCCTAGCTCTTTCCACAACTTCTATTGTCAAATCGGTATTGACTTTATAGTATAACTGTTTCTGCTCTTCCGTTACATTTCCTACATCTGCGTGTGCAATTCCTGCAACATGATAAACCACATCATATTGGGAAAAATCTGTGTCTCTCCATGTCTCATCTTGCATATCTAAAGTATCTACTTGATAATGATCTTTATCTTTCAATAACCAACGTTCCACAGCAGTTCCAATATAGCTTCCCTGACCTGTGATCAGCACCTTTTTGTATCCTATGTTTCCCACTGGTTGGATTGTTTTCTCCCCTTCTTCAGAACTATCATTCACAAAGTCATCTCCCATTTTTACCCATCCCTTAATATTGACGAATACGATTGCAATGCTTTCAAAAATGGTACCTAACAGCACCCATCTTTTTACTACAGTATGCTTCTTTTTATCTGATTTTGTTGTATCTTTACGTAAAAATATCCAACTAACAATTCCTGCTATTCCCAGCATAGCAGCAGATAAAGCCCCCATAACTTTTGCTCCGGCTTTAATTTGCTGTGCTGCCTTTTCTGGAGAAATATCTCTCTCATCCTCTACTCCTGCTTTAGTTAGTTCTCCCGTTCCACCTTCTACAACTCCATCTGAACTTAACACAGAACCAATCGTTCCCAAAAAGCACTTGATATCAAAGAGCAAGCTTTCTTTTTCCACATATTCTCCATCTAACTTCGCTTTCACAGGAATTTCCAGCTCATCTCTTCCATTGATCTGTGCCCAGCCTGTCAGTCCTGGTTTTACATCATTTGCATGATATTTCTCACGTTCTGCAATCAGCACATCCTGATTCCAAAGAGCCGGACGAGGCCCAATCACAGACATATTTCCGATAAAAATGTCCCAAATCTGCGGAAGCTCATCCAAACTGTGTTTTCTTAAAAATTTTCCAACTCTTGTAATGTACTGATCCGGATCTCCCAACATATGAGTTGGCACATCATGTGGCGTACTCATTTTCATACTACGGAATTTATGTATTTTGAAAAATTCTTTATTCTGCCCTACTCTTTTCTGCGTAAAGAATACAGGTCCTGGATCATCTATTTTAATTGCAATTGCAATTCCCGCATAAATAGGAGATAAGACCACTAATCCACCAAAAGAGAGCACAACATCTATGGCTCTCTTAATGTATCTGTCATAAATTCCTTTACTTTTTTTAGTTTCTCCAACTGCTTCCAAATGACCTCTGACACCATCTGCATTCTCTTCATCACTTTCATCTTCTACAAAAACAACTTTTTTCCCAGCAAAAGGATTTTTCTGATCTTTTTCTTTTTCAAAAACGGAATCCCCTTTTTTCTTTTTTGCAATCATATTCAAGCCCAAAAAAGTGACTCCTGTGCCAATTGCTGTCACTTTCAATATTTTTCCAATTCTCTTTTTATCAATTGACATATGTCCTACTCCTATATTGCCTTTTTACACACTCTCTTCCCCCAGCAGTCTTTCATACACTTCGCCCTTTTTCTCGCTTCCATGTTCGCCTGCCGGATGGTACGTTGTCACAACTTCAGCTACTTTTTCCCGGATATTGTCTGCATTGATGTATGCCATACCCATTAATGTCTCCAGCTCTTTTAAAAATGCTTCGACTTCAAACGGAATCGGACATCCTATATGGATCAGTTCGTTCCTCGTCTTCTTCAACCCTTCTTCTGCCATCAGCTTCTCTTCATAGAGCTTTTCTCCCGGTCTTAATCCCGTATATTCCACCTTGATATCCACATCCGGTTTCAGTCCGGACAGCTTGATCAGGTTTCTTGCCAGAGTATCGATCTTCACCGGACTTCCCATATCCAACACAAAGATTTCTCCGCCATGCGCATACGTTCCTGCCTGCAGAACAAGACTGACTGCTTCCGGAATCGTCATGAAATAACGGATAATATCCGGATGAGTCACCGTGACCGGTCCTCCCGCTTCAATCTGCTTTTTAAACAGTGGGATTACCGAACCATTGCTTCCCAGTACATTTCCAAAGCGGACTGCCACAAACTCTGTCTTGATATCTTTCGGGAATTCCTGCTGCACCATTGCTCCGTCTTCATCATCTGCATGGGCATACAGAATCGGCAGCTTCTCCGGTGTCCCCTCTTTGATCATACGATCAAAGGACTGGATGATCATCTCGCACAGACGCTTGCTCGCTCCCATAATATTCGTCGGATTGACCGCCTTATCCGTGCTGATCAGAACAAATCTCTGGCAGCCGTTCATCATCGCCGCATAGGCCGTCTTATACGTTCCGATCGCATTGTTTTTGATGGATTCGCATGGGCTGTCTTCCATCAGCGGTACATGTTTATGAGCAGCTGCATGGTACACCACCTCTGGCCGATACGTCTCAAATACCGCATTGATCCTTCTGGAATCCCGAATGGAACCAACCAGGACCACCAGATCCAGATCCGGGTATTTCTTTTTCAATTCCTGTTGAATATCATATGCATTGTTTTCATAAATATCAAACACGATCAACTGTTTCGGTTGATACGATGCGATCTGACGACAGAGTCCGGATCCAATGCTTCCGCCTCCTCCGGTCACCATCACCTTTTTGCCATGAATAAACGCATGGATCTCTTCCATATTTACTTTGATCGGCTCCCGTCCCAGCAGCTCCTCCACGTCGACATCCCGCAAAGCGCTCACCTTGACCTCTCCAGTCAGGAACTGATACACGCCCGGCAGGTTTTTCAGCTCACATCCCGTCTCTTTACAGATATTCAGAATATCTCTCTTTTCCTCTGCCGTAGCGCTCGGTACCGCTACAATGATCTTGTCGATCTTATAGCGTTCCACACACGATAAGATATCGTCCCGACCGCCGACGATCGGCACACCTTCGATATATCTTCCCCATTTATTCGGGTTATCGTCAATAATACAGCAGACAATATCCTTCAGCTCTTTTGCGGTCTTGATATCCCGCAGGATGATCTGACCGGCCTTTCCGCCCCCGATCAGAAGTACCCGCTTCGCTTTTGCGATCTCTTCTGTTTTACGCCGCTTACTTCTCTCCAGTAAAACGAACCGATAGGCAAAACGTACCATCAGCGTCATACCAAACTGGATCACCGTTCCGAAAAAATAATACGAAAGCGGCATTCTGCCCAAAAAAAGCGTCATACCTGTACAATGAAACAAACTTGAAATACCTGTTGCAACTATCATACGTACTAACTCACTATAGCTTGCAAATCTCCAGATACTGTTGTACAGACGTAGACGCCAAAATACGAATAACGAAAATATGACATAAATACCAATAAATTTAAGGTATGCTCCCAAAAATTCCTTTGGGATCATAGAATACCTGCAGTCAAACCGAAACCACAGTGCCAGAAAAAATGCAATAATGATCGAAATTGCATCGTATCCGGCCAGTGCAAGGGAAACAAGCTGCCAGTGCTCAACCTTCTTCTTCGTGTATCGAATCGCATTTGCTTTTGCTTGATTCAAACTCTTTCCCACAAAACTCTCCTCCTAAGTGTTACTTATTTTCAAACATTGGATAATATCCTTATCCTCTTCCATCCCCAATCCCTGATGTTTATAAAAATTTCATAAACATCGTCTATCTATTTAAATTTACTACATTTCTCTACGTTTTTCAACATATAACGCCTTTTTATACAATAATTTCCTAATTTTGATAACAGTACACAATATGTAACAAATCCTCACCTGTTTGACATAAAAAGCGCAATAATATCTCCTCACATTCTTTCGTTTTTTATATAATTTTCTAATTCTTCCAAGGACTTCTTTTTTATTTTTTTGTATATATTTTCAAAAAAAGTGGAAGAAATCTCTTTCCTCCACTTTCCATTTAAATATTAAAGTCTTTTTCTGTCAAAATAATGCGGTCTGCATCGTCTGTATTCTTTCCAAGTACCCGTTTTACAAGTTTCTTTGCAGATACCTTCTGGGAATGCGCCATAGCCTCATCCATGATATCTTTTACTTCTGCGACTGTCACTGCGTGATCTTCTCTCTGCATCGCATCGATCCGGCTGTACAGCGCCA
>OIZG01001022.1_pt1 | contig 19251 bp, 21 predicted proteins | sample 1588561 | NCBI WGS metagenome assembly OIZG01 (sample SAMN03283267) | human gut metagenome | biome: human-associated habitat; material: feces | host: Homo sapiens | place: USA | collected 2013 | reverse complement strand
ACTGCGATTTTAAGAAGAGAGTGAATAAGAGAGGTATTGAATATGGATGGGATGTTGCAGTGTATTCATCTATTGAGCATATCAATGGATACGATTATGTGACTTCCTGTTATAAGGATAATCCGCAGGATTCATGGAAACAGCTGGTAGACTATATGCATGAGATGTATCCGAAGGCGACGGATAAGCAGATAAGAAAAGTGTTAAAATAAAACAATGCATTTTTGAGGTGAATATACATAAAATGAATTCAAAAAAATCCGCAGATTATTGCAAGCTGATAGAAAATGTAAAAAACAAATATCGAAAAAATCCTATATATGCTAAGAACCTGACACTTGGCTGGTGCGATTTACGTCAGGGAGAAGATTTGTGTCAGGAAATTAACCTATGGACATATTGGCAAGGGAGAGATTACGCCAAGAAGACACCACATATTAAATATATGCTGATAGGTCAGGATTTCGGATCGCCTGAAAAGGAAGAGATAAAGGGTACGATTGCAAATGTCCGCAAGATGAATGATGGTATAGATGTGATGTTCCATGAAAATGTAGATTTGGAAGCAAGGGATTCACAGACGGATAAAAATATTGTCGGATACTTTGAACTGCTTGGTAAAAATGAAATTGACAAGAAAAAATATCCAGATTTGTTTTTCTGCAATTGTAATTTGGGCTATCGCAGAGATAAGTATTCTGGAAATATGACCAGAAAGATATTGGCAAATGATGCAGCTGAAATAAAATCATTGATTGACATTATAGAGCCGGAAAACATAATCTGTCTGGGGCTTGATACATCTGTGGTTGTAATACGAACTCTGATTGATAAAAAGTTTTCCTGCAATAGAGTATCTGAACTTATAGGAACTGGCGAACCTTATATTTATGGAGAAACATATATATACCCTGTAGCACATCCGGGGTATTGGGGTACAGGTACAAGAGGGGAGGATAATGTTATTGAAGATTGGAGGAGAATTAGAAAATAGGGAGGTGCCACAATGCCATTTAAGATAGTTCGCAACGATATAACAAAAGTTAAAGCTGATGCGATTGTAAATACTGCCAATCCAAATCCAATATGTGCAAGTGGCACGGATTTAGCAATATATGAGGCAGCAGGAAAAGAAAAACTTCTCGCCGAAAGAGCAGGTATCGGTAAGATTGCAAGAGGTGATATTGATTCTTACATAGATGCTAATTATGTCAGGGAAAGTCATAGAAAAGAATATCCGGTGCGAAGCAGAAGCAACGCCCGCATGAGAGGATTGACAGAGGAACGAGAATAAAGATCCATACAATATATTAGTTGAGAACAATCGAGTATATAAACTTGGAGGATGGGAATTTCTTGATATAGCCAATAAGCTTTTTGACAATGAAAAGCAGGTGGACTGGGGAAGCTATGCATATCAGTGCACAAAGGAGCAACTGGAAAAACTGATGGAACAGACTGGATGTGAAATAGATAAGATGAATGAACTGGCATCTGAGAAAATCTATGGTATTGTGTTTGTTGAAGAGGTGTAAATCTTTTAGAGACCGGAGAAATTCTGGTCTCTTTATTTCGATTACCACTGTCAAATAAAGCCAAAATGGTTTATACTTTTTATCAAGTGAAAGAAGAAAGCATTAAAAGTAGATTTGATGGCAAAATTATAAAAGGAATGATGGATATACAGTTAGTTACAGAACTTAAAGATTCACTGCATAATTACGATGGAGGTTTGGCGATTGAAAGAAGAGATTCTAGAAGAATTAAATATTAAAGAAAATCATGAACGAGAATGTAAGCTGGCAGCAGGTGGACTTCCTGAGAGCATATGGGAGACTTACTCTTCTTTTGCTAATACAAATGGTGGCACGATTCTGCTTGGTATTAGGGAATACAGAGATTCTTTTACAGTTGAAGGACTGACAGACAAGCAGATTGTTAAATATCAGAAGGATTTCTGGAGTACTTTAAATGACAGAAATAAGGTGTCAAAGAATATCTTGCTGAATCATCATGTCAGACCTGTGATAGTCAGGGAAAAGAAAATACTCAGAATTGATGTTCCTGCGGCAGACAGACACGATAAGCCGGTTTATATTGGGACAGATCCAATGAAAGGCACTTATAAAAGAGATTATGAAGGTGACTTCCTTTGTGCCGAAGAGGCAGTCCGTGCAATGTTTGCAGATCAGAGAGATGTGTCAGGCGATGTGGAGGTGCTGGAAGAGTTTGGATTAGATGTGCTGAATCAGGATACGATAAAAGGCTATAGAATTATTTTTGAACAGCTTCACAGCGGACATCCTTGGAATGCTTTGGAAAATGATGAGTTCCTTATGAAATTAAGGGCAGCAGCAAAGAATAAGAATGGTACATTATCTCCAACGATAGCAGGACTATTATTCTTTGGAGAGGCGTATCACATTACGGAAGTTTTCCCGAATTATTTTCTGGATTATCGTGAGGAATGCGATGATAAAGCAGTACGCTGGTTATTCCGGACACATTCTAACGAAGGGGATTGGAGCGGCAATATATACGACTTTTTCTGTAAGGTGCGTACAAGAATGGACGATGATATAGCAGTTCCATTTGCAAATAGACGAAATGGATATCGTGTAGACAGAGTGGATGTGCATGATGCATTGGAAGAAGCATTGGCAAATGCACTGGCACATGCAAATTATTATGGCAGACGAGGAATTCTTGTTGTAAAGAAGGGGAAAGAACTTAGTATTTCCAATCCTGGTACTATCAGGGTGACAAAAGAAGAATTTTATGCAGGTGGCAATAGTGATCCACGAAATCCGAATATCTTAAAAATGTTTGGTTTTGTAAATGTTGGTGAGCGTGCCGGAAGTGGTGTCGATAAGATTATGACTGCATGGGCAGAACAAAACTGGAAAAAACCGGAATTTGATTTCTCAGAGCGCAGTGACAGGGTAACATTAAAGCTCGAAGTTGGACAAGTGATATATATTCCGGGAGTTGCTGATATAAGAAACACAACTGAGAGTGATGAAGCAGAGACAATAACAACTATGTCGAAAGTTGACAAAGTACTTGCTTATATCCGGCAAAATGGAAGTGTTTCAATGCAAAAAGTAATGGAAACCTGTAACTACAGATCTAGAACTGGAGCAAGAAAGTTAATAGATAAAATGATAAATGCGGATTTTATAGAAAAAACTGGAGAAGGAAACAAAACGATATATAAAATTAAAGAATAGCTTAGTGGTCTCTTTAAATAATAAAGTGACCAGTAAGTGGTCACTTGTGACCGCAGAGTGTTCACTATAAAAATTAATCTTTTGGAAAAAAATGCAACAACAACATGCTTCAGGGAATGCATCCGAAAGTGGCATAAAATGTATCCAGAAAAGGAACTAAGTCAGGTGCAGCTGGATTATCTTGTAGATGTAATTATGACATGGATTCAAAAAGAAATGGAGAGAGGTTAGTGCAGATATTTGTAGATGCAGATGCGTGTCCGGTAGTGGGCATTGTAGAAGAAATTGCAGAGAAATATAATATTCCAACCACCTTGCTGTGTGATACGAATCGTATTTTGTATTCTGATTACAGCGAGGTGATTGTGGTAGGTGCAGGAGCAGATGCAGTAGATTATAAGCTGATAAGCATTTGTCATAAAGGGGATGTAGTAGTAACGCAGGATTATGGCGTTGCTGCGATGGCTCTTGGAAAAGGTGCATATGCTATTCACCAATCCGGTAAGTGGTACACGAATGAGAACATAGATCAGATGCTTATGGAGCGACATCTTAACAAGAAGGCAAGGCGCAGCTTTCATAAGAATCATATTAGGGGACCGAGAAAGCGTACAGAAGAAGATGATGTACGTTTTGCACAGTCCTTTGAAAAACTTGTTGCAGGTTTTAAGGACAATCATACTTGTAAAATTGAGAACTACGGAGGTAAATAAAAATGGCAAAGAATCAACGATTTGAGAAAATATATTCACAGGGCACGATGAGTGTTACAGAAATTTGGGTAGATAAGGAGACTGGAATAAATTACTTATATCATGCAAGTGGTTATTCCGGAGGATTGACACCATTATTAGATAGAGAAGGGAAACCTGTTATTTCATCAATTGTGAATAGTTAAATTATTTGTTAAAACTGAAGCGGATATGATTGCGATGTTTGAAGAAACATCGACCAGCATGTGCCAGATAGTAATAACATCATAGGTTTAGATTTGGTATGATAATTGTATTAAAAATGATAAAAAACACATAAAAATAACTTGACAAATTTGTTTTACATTATTAGGTTAATAATATGTATAAGAATAACATAAAACAGAGTAAATTACAACATATTATTAACATACTGGAGTGAAAATATGAATTTATACTATGAATTGCTACAATACCCAGTTTTTTCTATGAAAGAAGTAAATGCTTTTTATTCAAGTGAACGGACGGCAAGAGCAGCTTTGGGTAAGCTTCTTAAGGAGAATATAGTATTAAAAATTCGAAACGGACTGTACACGTGCGTGAGTGGGGAAAATGGAGGACCGGTGGCGAACAGATTTCAGGTTGCCAGTGCTATCACGCCATCTTCTTATGTATCCCATCACACTGCATTTGAGTATTATGGAACGGTAGATCAGATTTTCTATGAGGTTTATGTTGGTTCTGAGATGCGTTTCCACGACTTTGAATTTGATGGGTACACTTATCATTATGTCAAAGAACAGATGAAGGAAGGTATAGTCTCTCCAGAGTTTAGCGGTGGCGTGAGGGTTACGGACAAGGAGCGGACAATAGTAGATTCCATAAAGGATATCAATCTTATCGCCGGTCTTGAAGAGGTGCTTTCGTGTGTAGTGTCCGTGAATAGTATTGATGAGATAAAATTGTTAAACTATCTGGCTGGATATGACAGTGCTTTTTTATATCAGAAGATTGGTTTTATTTTTAGTGAATATCAGACAGAGCTTGGCATAAGTGATGATTTCATAAAGATATGCAACGATAGAAGCGGAAATTCAAAGCGATATCTGACAAATGGTATATGTGAGCCTGGATATTCGAGTGAGTGGAAACTGGTATACCCAAAGAATATTAAGCGAATGAAGAACGGGGGATAGAGGATGCCGCAATATAACAGAAGAGAGCTTGATGCAAGAGCACGGGAATATGGCTTTAATCGTGATACATTTGAGAAGGTTCTTCGTTTGAGAACAATTCTTGAATTTCTGAATACGCATGAATATATGTGTGAACATCTGCTGCTTAAGGGTGGAACAGCTATAAATCTGACTGTTTTCAACCTTCCGAGATTGTCTGTTGATATAGATCTGGATTTTATCCCGAATCTGACAAGAGAAGAGACGGCAAATGAAAGAGAGCGATTGGCAGAGATTCTGAAGAGATACATGTCAGAGCAGGGATATTCTCTTTCCGATGCGTCAAGATTCAGTCACAGTTTGGATGCATTCCACTATAACTACGTGAATGCGGCAGGCAACAGGGATATGATCAAAATAGAGATTAACTATTCACTGAGAACACACGTGCTTTCGTCAGAAGACAGAGTCTTTATAACAGATGCTTTCGGAGAGCCGATAAAGGTTAGAACGGTAGCGGCTATGGAAATCTTTGCGGCAAAAACCAACGCTCTGATAAGCAGAGCTGCTGCAAGGGATCTGTATGACTTCTGCAATATGGCTGACATGGAGCTGTTTTCAGGTGAAGGGGATATATTCAGAAAATGTATCATTTTCTATGCGACTATCTCTACAAAAGATGTGAACAAAGATTTTGATACATCTGCCATAGACAGTCTTGTCTTTTCAAAGATAAAATCTGATTTATTCCCGGTTCTGGCTGCGAAGGATAAGTTCGATTTGGAAGGGAAGAAACAACAGGCGAAGGAGTATATAGAATCGCTTATGAAGCCGACAGAAGCAGAAATGGATTATATGGAAAGGTTTATAGCCAAGGAATATAAACCGGAGTTGCTTTTTGAGGATACTGAGATTGTAGAGAGAATAAGGAATCATCCGATGGCGTTGTGGAAATGCAAATGATAGAAGGAATGTTGAAGTCCTGGTACAGAACAGGGAATTGCGATGTTATCAGAGATTTCATTTCCAGTATTCTTGCAGTTATATCGGTATTGGTAATATTAGTAGGAACTTATATTTCATTAAGTGAAATCAAAAAACACCGATAAAACAAGCATTTGCGGGAATGATACAAATTGTATCACGTATGTGAAAGAGCGTTTCTTTCATAGTTTTATGCTTTTTGTTAATGAAAGTGGAACAAAGCAGAGTGCAATAATTTGATAATATTGTGGGTATACATATGAAATTATTTATGAATAAGAATGAGAAATATGAAGAACCTGAGGTTCACATGTTTTTTCATAAACAAACGAAAGAAGTAGAGCAGGTTGAGAAGTTTGTAAGATCTCTTTCTATTACCATTCCGGCTAAATATGAGGATGAGATCTACAAATTATATCCAACAGATATATATTATATTGAGACAATTGACAGGCGTACATATCTGTATACAGCCAGTCGGGTTTATGAAAGTAGTGAGAATCTACTCTCATTAGAGAAACTCTTAGAGGCAGCTGGTTTTATCAGAGTAAGAAAGAATTGTATTATAAATAAGTATAAGCTTAGAAGTATGATGATATCTAAGAATAGCCACATAGAAGCAGTGCTTGGCAATGATGAGCATATTGTTGTTACAAGAAGCTATATAGCAGGTATAAAAGAAGCATTTGCCCGATAATTTGTAACTTGGTACATAATATTTGTATTTCCGGCAGGAATCCATCACATAGTATCCTTTTTTGTGTATATTAAAGCCAGAACTTTTAATTTTTAGCAGGAAAGGAAAATTGGATCATGAAAGATAAGCGGGTAATTAGACAGGTATTAACAATTTATCTTGTGTGTGTTGTTGCGAGGATATTCGAGTATTTTGTATTAAGAACTGACCAGACTATTTTAGGAGAAGCTTTTATACATAAGCTGTTTGGAATTATTGTCATTTGTCTTGTTGTAAGAAGAAGTGGAGAAACACTTTCAGATATTGGATTTGTAAAAAATGACTATATTAGAAGTGCAGTAAAGGGATTGGCACTTGGGCTTTCCATGTTTGCTATTGGCTATTTTGTGGAAATATTAATACTTATGCAAAACAGAACATACGCAGGTATAAGATTCTATGTAAGTGCATATGCCGTAGATACTAACATTGCTAAGCAGACAAGTGTGCTTTTTATTCTAATTTGTATCATTGGCAATTTCATTAATGTACTAATGGAAGAGGGACTTTTTAGAGGTTTGTTTCCTCGAGTGCTAAATAGCAGGAGATTCTGGAAGGTTACCGGTATATGTTCTTTACTTTTTGGATTTTGGCATATTGTTGGACCTGTAAGGAACTATATTGACGGACAGAGCAGCTTTCAGGGGATGATAGCCAACGCTATCATGCTTATAGTTTCATCAACTTTGGTTGGGCTTAAGCTTGCAATGATTACATACATGGAAGGCAATTTGTATATGGGTATGGCCGATCATTTTGTGAATAATACTATTGTGAATCTGCTTCATATAGAGAGCTCTACTGGCGCAGATGAAATGATGTTTTTAAGGATTACTGTGGCACAGACCATTTCATTTCTTATAGTACTTTTTATTTTTTGGAAAGGAAAAATCATGGGAAGAAAGGGATTATTAATAAAACAATTTCTGAATAATGCATTTGTCACAACTGCTATTGTGCTGATAGTGCTGTCTGTTGTTGCATTATGGTATGATGGAACAATGATCTGCATATCAACCATCTTTGAGACTCTTTTACTAAGTGTTGTTTGTGAAGTGATCAAACACATGATGTATAAGATTGATATTGCAAATATTTATCTTGGTATACGGCTTCATTATCTTCTGGTATTAGCAGCTGTTCTGATATTTGGGTATGCATTTAACTGGGTTAATCAGCTTCTTGTCTATGTTTTGGCTGGAATGTGTGGTGTTGTTTTAATCCTGTGCTGCTATTTGGATATTAGTAGAGTTAAGGCTGATATTGATGAAATTAATGGATTGTGTGAAAATAGAGTGTAATCATGCTCGTCTGTTTTGACCGTATAACTATGGTACGTTATAGTCATTGACGTGATGATCAAATGAGGTCTTCCGTTAATTGGTCAATGGAGGCAGCTTATGAATGAAAAATTTTATGCATTGCTGGAATATCTGGAAATGATAAATCATTGGGAAATGGTTTATGGAAAGGAAACGGAAAATGATAGAAAATAGTTATAAGACCTCCTGTGGCTGTATCCATTATTTTGTAAATATAATAGATAAACAAAAAATCACATTAGTTTTTTTGCCGGGACTTACAGCAGATCACAGGCTTTTTGAAAAGCAGATAGAATATTTTGAGAAAAAACAGAATGTGTTTGTATGGGATGCACCATCACATGCATTATCCAGACCATTTACGAATAATTACAGTCTGTCTGACATGGCACAATGGCTTTATCTCCATTGATTCTGCACCGCTTCAAAAGTCATATATGACTGCAATGGAAATATGGCTTCTTGAAAGAGCAGAGCCATTATATAAGATATATCCATGGAAAGCGCTTCTTAGGGCTGGTTCAGGAGGGTGCGCAGAGACGGAATATGGTCAGAATCTTATGCGTAAGATGATGATGTCCTATGATCCAGATCCGAAAGAATATGCACGGCTTGCCGGCTTCGGGTACAGAATGCTTGCTGAGGCAGTCAAAGCGGATCTGCCATATCATATCAGTTGTCCGGCACTTCTTATCTGTGGCGAAAAGGATAAAGCGGGCTCAGCAAAAAGCTATAATAAGAAATGGCATCAGAGAGAAGGTTTACCGCTTAAATGGATAAAAAATGCTGGTCATAATTCCAATACGGATCAGCCGGATGAAGTCAACAGACTGATAGAAAAATTTATCGGCGAGGTTGATGGGAAAAATTTAGCAAAAAGTAAAAAGACAATACTCTACGAAGCGTAGAATCCGCATATATTCACCATTTTCTACGTTCCGTGGGTGTAAAACATCTATTTTATATACTACTCTGTGGTCAGAAAGGAGGAAAAGTTAGAATAATATATATGGTTTGTGTGTGACAATCATCAAAGAAGACGAAGAGCCGATGCAATTGTAAACTGTTTCACAAGATCATCGGCTCTTAATTAACATATTGGCGGGATGTATCCGAGTTGAATCGCTTTTGTCACGGCTTCAACCGCTGATGTAACATCAAGTTTTTCAAATATATGCTGCAAATGATTTGATAAGGTACGTTCACTAATATAAAGTGTGCTTGCTATGTCTTTTCGCTTTTGTCCCTCTGCTATAAGCTGTATAATTTGTTTTTCACTATCGGTCAATCCTTCTATGAATGGAATTTCCCTGTCAAAATAAAGTATCCCCTGCATTATTTTAGAAAGAATAGATATGAGCTTTTCAGGTTCAATATTTTTATTAACAAATCCTTTTGCTCCTATTTTTCTTCCTTCACTTCGATATACGGGCAAATCATAACCAGACAGAATTACAACCCTTTGTTCTGGATAACAACTTAGTATTTGTTTTGCTAATTCCAGACCATCCTCAGAAGATATATTCTTCAAGTTTATATCCATAAGGATGATGTCTGGTTTCTTAGATACAATAAAATTGTCTAATTGAGAAACATCATTGATACTATCAAAGGTTTCAATTTCTGAATAATCTGACAATGCAATCTCCAGACTTTTAGAAAATAAAGCATGGTCATCTACTAACAAAATGTTGATAAGAAACATCTCCTTTCATCGGCAATATCGTTTGTACGCAAATCCCATGTGGATGGTTATTAGATATAGTTACAGAGCCATCCATGTCATTCATTCGTTCCGTAATCATTGCAAGTCCTCGATGTTTTAACCTGTCAGCAGATGAGAGAACATCTGCATCAACAGTTCCATTGTCACTCACACTCAGTATTATAATCCCATTATCCTGCGTAAGGGTTATCCATGCTTTTTCCCCTGTCGAATGTTTGTAAACATTCGTGACAAGTTCCTTCAGCAGGCGGTACACAAAGATATTGTATGGCTCAACCAGAAATAAGGAGTCTGAACAATCAAAGGAGACACAGATATTACGATTCGGAAAAGATTGCGAAATACCATCAAGCAAGTTTTGGTAGTTTTCCTTTATAGTAAGTTTTGGAAGCAACGTAGGATGGTAATCCTGCATTTGCTCACGAATATAAGTATTCATATTATCGAGAGTTTCCGTGATAATTTTCTGTACTTCAGGGCGGTCTGCTTTTTTCATCATATTTTTTACAGAAAGCAGGTCTTGAAGAATATCATCGTGGAGAAAGTTTGCAAATTCAAGATTTAATTGTTCTTCCCGTTGTAATTGTTGTAGTGCGACATGATATTTGCTTTCCTTGATTATCTTATTATGTCCTTTCTTGAAATTGAAATCCAAAGCAATATTACAAACATATAAAAACGCAAACAGGGCATCCAGCATAATAAAAAGCAAAGAATATCCACCATCTAAGATTATTGCTATCAAGCTAAAAATAATTACTCCAGAAAATATAAGTAATGTTAATTGGCGATTACTGAATACGGCAGATAATGGAAGGCTGTTTTGTTCTTTCAGTATGATACCGTGGATGCTTACCCAAAACAATAGTATAGGAATATATACACCAAAATTTGAAAGATGTTCAGGAACTCTCATTGTTGAAAAATAATAAGTAAGGAATAAAACTATAACTGCTATAAGGGAGAAAATGATATGCCTCCATTCTGACTTAAAAACAAAAGCAACTCTTTTTCTATGATATATCACTGTAAAAATAAAACACAGCCAGCTTGCCATAAATTGTATGAAATAGAGAAGGAAAAATATTTTACTTGACACCAATACGCCAATAAGAGCAAAAATACAAGTTCCCATCAGGCAGAGATTAATTAATTTCTGATATTTGTATCCGCTGTTTTGGAACAAAAACATTAGTATGAATTTAATGGAAACACACCATATTACCGGGCTTAAAGCGAAAAAAATAGTGTTTGTGATGGAGTTGCCCGAAGCAGCTAAGAGTATATACCAACTTTCTAATGCTAATAAACCACAAAATAGGGAAATAGTTTTATTTTCCCTAATGTTGCAGGAACTTACATAAGTAACATCTATTAGCAGCAAAGACGATAAAAATAAGGGAATGACACCTCTGGTGTTTAAATGAAAATCTGCATGAGCGGTCAGCCCCATATATGCAATGAGTAAAATAGAATTTATAAAAAGCAGTAGCTTTAAAATTGTTTGCTTCATGTTTTGCCTCCTTCCTATTTTCTCATTAAATTATACGATCTCTCTGTGAACAAATAAAGTGTACGAAATCGCCGAGCTATAAAACTCGATGATTTCATATAGCTTTTTATTTCTTTAGAACTGTTTTACAGCAAGTATGGACAGTCATACAGTAATATATCATATAAATTATAAATGTAAGCAGAATAGCGATAAACGTAGGAATATACAGAATAAGGCTTTCTTTCAGAATGTTCTGCATAAGGGCTGTCCTGTATACTAATGTTGCAAAGACACAGTCTACCAACCCGAATAAAAACGGAATACTAAAAAAAGATATCGTCTGCTTCTTTATTATTTTTTTCACCGTTCTGTCTGTGTATCCCATTTTTCTTAAGATTTCATAATCAGCCTTCGAATCGCTTATGGCAGAAAGATTATTAAAATATAATATGCTTCCAGTTGCGATAAAAAACAAGATTACAAGAAATCCAAGCAGTAAGAAGGTTGAACTGCTGAGGGAAAATATCTCATGTATCCTATGCGAGTTTCCCTGTAAATAAGGACTATCATTTAAATATTCGGATAAATCAAGAAACAGAGCTTCATTATCTTTGATTGACTGCCCATTTATACTTAGGACTTCCGTTTCGGGGCTAATTTCTTTTGCTATTGCATCATATAAGTCGTCACTTACAATCAAAGTACCAATGCTATTTGCAAATGAAATGGGATTATCTAAAGTAGTTGCGGTGACTGTTACAGATATTTCTTCATTACCTATAAGCAAAGGATAAACATTACCTGTTTCATCATTGTCTGAAGCTGGCTGGTATTTTACTAAAATACACTCACTATCGTGTAGCTCGCCAATTTGTTCCAAAGCCCCTTTTTTTCCTTGCGCTTCTAAGAGAGCTATATAGTTTGAATAAGAGATACATTCAAACCCTGCATTTCGCAGAATTTTTTCGTTATCTGAATCGCCTTTAGAGCTTCCTGCACTATATTCCAAAGGAACTTGTTCGGAAGTAGATGTAACTTTATAAATATTCGTTTGCAGGAATGAAACATCATTTTTGGACGAATGCTCATTTACAATTTGTTTGATTGCATCTATTTCGCTTTCATTTTCAATTCTACATTCAATTTCTGACGGTGCCATACGTGACACAGCAGCTATTGGATAGTATAAAGATAAAGCCATAACGCTGGAGACGGTAAGCGTTGCTGCGGATAACAGTGTAAGCATGATTAAAGTCTTAGAGTTTGAACGCATACGGTATATGAAATTTGGGGAAGTAATTATTTTTGTTTCTGTATAAAACTTCCGTTTGTTGTTTTTGCTTATGTGTACTACAAAAGGAAGAAAGGATGAAATAAAAAGTATTGTTCCCACAACTACGAGTACAAGTGTCAGCATGGCAATGGTGGTATAACCAATCGAAAACCAAACAGATTTATCTCCTCTGAGGATATCCAATGCAAGAACATACCCCAAAATAATGCAGCAAAAGCCAACGATGGCAGGAACAGCATGAAATTTCATTTTTCGTTCAGCACTTTTTTCAAATCTAACTAATCCCATAAGCGATGTCTTGAAAAGAAACCTGCTGTTAGACAGCATCAATACAATCACGATAGCAAAAATAAAGCAAGCTGTTTTTGAAATGGCATTGACATTGAAAAAGGGTATTTTTGAATTATTGATAGATAAATCCAGTAACTTGGTTATGCCAAAAACAATGCCTTTATGAAAAAAACTACCGAGAAGTATTCCTACTATAAACGCTCCAAAACAAACCAGTAAATTCTCTGTTGTCAGCAATGACAACACTGTGGTTTTTCTATATCCTAATAATGCGTAAACACCAAGTTCTTTTGTTCGACGACGTAAAAAGAAACGGTTGGAATATGACATATAAAAAACAACAAAAGCCATTAGGAATACAGAAATTACGTTACACATCATTTCAACCCGCCCGTTACCAGATATCTTTTCAAGCATAATTGTATTCATTGAGAATGAAGTAAATGCAAAAAAGACAGTAATTACAAATGATACAGAAAGCAGGTAAAGGGCGTAAAATGAAAAATTTTTTTTTAGATTTTTAAGTGCCATTGATAAATTATTCATAAATTTTGCCCTCTTATCTTTCCGTATCTAATTTGGCTACTTCCTGTGCAATGGTTTCATAGAATGTTCGTCTATCGGCATCCTGTTTAAGAAGTTCGCGTATAATGCTTCCGTCTTTGAAAATCAGAATACGGTTAGCAAAACTTGCAGCGTATGCATCATGTGTGACCATTAGTATAGTGGTATGCAATTCTTCATTTGCTTCTTTCAAAGTTTTTAATAACTCGGTAGCAGAGTTTGAGTCCAATGCTCCTGTCGGTTCATCAGCAAATAAAATACTTGGCTGTTTTACAATGGCTCTTGCCGCCGATGCTCGTTGTCTCTGCCCGCCAGACAGCTCGTTTGGATATTTGTCTAACTGAGAGGCAATGCCAAAGCGTTCTGCTAAACTCCGCACCATTTTTTCGATTTTTTTATGCGGAAGCTTTTGTAAAGTGAGTGGAACAGAGATGTTTTCTCGGATGGTAAGGCTGTCAAGTAAAAAGTATTCCTGAAATATAAATCCAAGATTATCCCTGCGGAAATCCGCGGAACCTGTGTCGCTCAGTTGTTTTAAATTAACACCATTGATTACAATGCTGCCACTTGTAGGGGTATCAATAGTGGAAAGAACATTAAGCAATGTAGTCTTTCCAGAGCCAGAAGCACCCATAATAGCGATAAATTCACTTTCTGCTACATTGAAAGATACTTTATTTAGGCTTGGACGTTGCCCTTTAGCATAGATTTTTGTTACTTCATTTGCTTCTAATAATGTTGCCATATTTTAATCTCCTTTTCGTTTGATAGTTTCATGGTACTTTTTCTGCTTAAAAAGCGAATGAGTAAATCAGGCAATTTTTTTAATCGTATTGTCTGTTGGTGTGATAAAGGAGATAAAATCTATGATTTATGATGAATGGGTGTTTCACGATGTGGAACATATTTATTTGCAACTTATAAAAAAATAAGGTGTGCGATTTATAGTGGACAACTTTCAGCAGGCGAAAAAATCCCATCTGTTCGAGAAATGGCAAAGAAGCGAGAGGATACTGCAAAGGTACTTTGTTTTTCTTACTTCGATAATATGTTTGCATTAGGGTTTTCCAAAGATGAAGCAATAAGATTTATCCAAGACTATTCTGAGAGATTGAAGATACAGACTAATTTAGGGTAGTAGAATAGGCTCTCGGAATCATGAGCCTTCCGACTAAGATTCATTGGTCGGATGAACCTTGAAAAGTAAATATTATCCAGAACGGACATGAAAAGTAATAAATGATGAAAAGTGGCGCACTTTTATAGACCTTGCGTCAAACATGGCTTATAATGGGATAGGCGGAATGACCGCCGATGTTAACAGGTTTCAATGAAACACACCTCCAAATCAAAAAGTCTGTTCCAGCTGAGCCGGAACGATATGCCTTATTGATCAAGAGGTGCGAAGCGCCGCATTTTTAGGGGCAAATGTCAAGAACTTTTTGAAAAAAAGGTGGAGAAAAAATAAAAATGGAATCTCAGAAGCCGCAGAAATACAGGCTTAGAGATTCCGAGAGACTATTAGAATGAAAAGGAGAAAAGGCATCATGAAAAAAAGATTATCTAAAAAAGCTTTGATTTCTGTATGTACACTGATTGCTGTTTTGCTTGTTTTGATTATTTGGACTATCTGGGGTAATACAGCTTTGATGGTGAGTACGGTGACTGTTTCAAGTAATCGCATCCCCACTGCATTTAATGGTTTTCTAATAGCTCAAGTATCCGACTTGCACAATGCGGTATTCGGAGAAAATAATGCAGAACTGTTACAAATACTGTCAGAATGTAAGCCAAACATCATAGTAGTAACGGGTGATTTAGTTGATGCTGAACACACGGACATTGATGTTGCCCTTGATTTTGCAAAAGAAGCTGCTCAAATTGCAGGCACATATTATGTAACAGGTAATCACGAAGGCAGTCTGTCACAGTATGACGAGCTAAAAACAGGACTGGAATCAATGGGGGTAGTTGTGCTTGAAGATACATCAATGCAGTTAGAATATAATGGAGAGAAAGTTACGCTTATCGGACTTTCCGACCCAAGCTTTACGCTTAAAGGGAATATGCTTGGAGAAGTTCCTGCTATGGTTGATACGAAATTACGGGGACTAATCGGAGATAAAGACGATTACACTATTTTGCTTTCACACCGCCCAGAATTGTTTGAAACCTATGTAAATTGTGGTGTCGATTTAGTTTTAAGCGGTCACGCACATGGTGGTCAGTTTCGTTTACCATTTATTGGTGGTTTGGTTGCTCCAAATCAAGGCTTGTTTCCAAAATATGATGCAGGCTTATACACGAAAGGTGACACAAATATGATTGTTTGCAGAGGACTTGGCAATAGTATTATCCCTATTCGATTTAATAACCGTCCAGAAATCGTGTTATTGGAGCTTATCGCAGAATGATAGTAAGTAAATGTATTTAATAGTGAAAGGTAGGTTGTAACTTGAAGCAGACAGAAGGTGCCATGAAAATTGGTTTAGCAATCACAAACCTTCCTACAAGAATGATGATGGGAATCCCGTCAGAAGGAATGCTGATTTCAGCAGTGTACGAGTATGACGGACACGAAGGACTGAATCTGCTTATGTTAGATGACGCAATTCCTGCTGGAGCTAAGCTGTATTAAGAGAATAAAATTAAAGATTGTATTACTTAGAGGACATTTTCTAAAGAAATTTAGAAGATGTCCTCTTTTTGCGTTATAGGAACAACTGAAATAGCGAAAGGAGATTAATATGGAGCACACAAAGGCATGCCCTGTTTGTGCGGAGAGAGAAGTCCTTGCCGGATATAATGATTTGGCGACAACGGACAGACCGCTTCTTAGCGAATGGGATTATGAACAGAATAAACTAAAGCCGACAGAAGTATCACGAACTTCCGCAAAGAGAGCGTTGTGGAAATGCAGGCATGGTCATTCGTGGAGTATGAAGATAAATGAAAGAGCGACATTGTCGGAAGCCCTTATGAGTTCGACCGCGGAAAAAAGATAAAGGATTTCGATCCATTGTTTATTGATGCATCTGGGTATACAGATGATTCGGTAATGACAATTGGATTTGGGTTAGATTTGGATAAGATAGATTTGGGTTATAATTTGTTATATATAAAGCATTTTAATTAATATGCCGATAAAATGTGTACAAGGATGGCATTGTTTTTCAAAGGATTGAATTTGAGATGCAGTGCCTTTTTATTTTATTATACAGCTCGGACCTTTCTGGAGAGCGGTGCGGTTGTGAATGACAGAGCAACTGCGGAAAGGAGTAAAAATGAGTATAGGAGCAGTAGGATACAGTACCGATTTTTATCGTGCTGGCTATCGTAAGAACAGTTCAAACGATTCAGCTTCAAAGTTTACAACAATGGGTTCTGCAACACAAGAGACTACATCGTCTAACAATGGAAAAACAATTGGTGTTACAACAGCAGGGAATACAGGATTGTTAGCAAAATATGCTGATTCTTCTACACCAGCTGAACCAATAATTAAAGTGGGTGATTATGAGGTTCGTGTTAATGATGTAGATCCAAATAATGCGACAGAGTTAGAAATGTTTGCTCTGATGTCTTATATGGAAGATGTGGGTATGATTGAAAAACATGGTATAGCTTCCTATTCAAAGATGAAGGCATATGCATCGCAGTCAGAATATGATGGAGTTTGCTCTGGCATTTATGATGAACGGGCTTTCTGGGATAAAAAACAGGACTGGTTTGCAATTATTGACAATGCAAAACAGACATTTTCAGGTATGACAGAGACATATTCGCAATCAGTGGAATGTGGAAAGCTTTTATCATATTTAGAAAAGTGGAACACAAAGGTAAGCAGCAGAGATTTATTTAGTGAAGCAGTTCAGAAATTTCGTGATGACAATCAGCTGTCAGCACAGGAACTCAAAGAAGAAAAAGACTGGCGTGAAATGACAGATGAAGAATGGGATAAAATGCTTGAAGGTGTAGATGAATATATCGACGCATTTAAGGAACGCCTAAGACAGCTGAAAGAAATACAAGATGAAGCCGCTCAGAAAGCAGCTTTAGAGGCTGATTCAGGTATGAGAGCAACTGCGGCTTCAGCGGCAGCACTTAGTGCAGCTGCAAATGGTTTCGGTGGTACATCTGAAGCTGATGCAGAAAGCCAGACAGAAGATGGTGTGAAACACGAAAAGAATTGGACAAAGAATCTAAAAACCGATGATCAGACAGTACTTCGCACAGCAAAAGAGGCTCAGGAGATGGAGAATAAGGCTTTGAGTAGATTTGAGGAAGTACAGCTGACCGGCACTACAACAGTAGGTGTTTCACAAACAGATACAGGTACAGAGTGTGCTTCTGTAGAGGAGGATGAAAATAAAGAAAAGGTTTGGACGATTACTGCCTTTGGAGAAGATGGAATTGTCAGTACCAGATGTCAAAATGGTAAGATCATAGATAGTTGGGAAATAAAATATACAAATCCTAATGATGCAAAGAAAGTACAGGATTTTATCGGTAGATTTGAAAAAGATGCAAATTTGATTTTTAGCGGATCTAAAGATTTCTGGGAAGAATTTTTGAGCAGTGACATGGATGCAGATAGCATATTTGCAGCGCATGCAGAAGTATTTGATAAAGCAGCTCCAGATGCGCCACTAATTGTAAAGAATGCATGGATGAATGCAGCAAAAGAAACAGGATATCTTGAAGGCGGTAAGATGAATCATATTTCTCAACTTTTGGTGCGTCAGGTGATAAATCGAGAAAATGGAGTAGGGGATTATCAAAATGTATTTGGCAATTCTGTGACATCTGCACTGCAGGCAGTAAAGGAGATCTTGCAGGATTTGGAGAATCCCTTAACGCCAATAAGTGAGCGTGGAGAGAATGCCAGAGAATATATTGAACAGGAAAAAGCTTTTTATAAGAAGTTCATTGATAATTTAGAGGAAATTACAAATATTCTTGTTGGTGACGAAAACAATATGTATATTGATAAAGAGAAGGCGTTGAAATACGCATCGAAGCTGGATCCTGTGGATGATATAGCTTCTATAGTCAAGCAACCAATAAAACTTGCAGGACGTACACAAATTAATAGAGCAAATAATTCTATTGATATTGCGTTAGGTGCGAGTATAAAAGTTCCGGGTGGATTTACATTGACTGTTCGAGAAAAAGGTGTCGAAGTATCCGGAGTAACAAATTGGGATAATCAGAAAGAAAGTCAGGAAGCTTCTGACATGGCTGGGGCTTTGGCAACACTTCTTAGAAATGCAAGTGGTCAAATGAATCATGTGGGAACAGATTCATCAGGAATTGCTCGATGGAATGAAAATGTTGAAAAAGTGTTAAGTTATTTCGGCATTGATGCATCTAAAGATTTTACTGTTAATGGCATTAAATATACAAAAGAAGGTAGTAGGATTGTTAAATCAGTCGCATAGAATCATTAGGGCAAAGTGTAGCTATTTTTCTGCAATCAAATCAAAAGATGGGAAGGAATTGTTTGTTGATACATCATCTTTGTCCTACGATATGATTATGAATATGTTCAAGAATCTGTCCAAAAGTGATGACTATTTCGACAATTGATATTGGCAGGAGAATATACAGTAATATCACAGGCGGTAAGGCTATTATAGTTTTGCCGCTATTTTTTTACCGAAATCAGAAAGGAGCAGATAAAATTGAATATAGTAAACCGTCACTGGTGGCAATGGCTCATGCACGAACCATAGCCACCTT
>OIZG01001007.1_pt1 | contig 19633 bp, 18 predicted proteins | sample 1588561 | NCBI WGS metagenome assembly OIZG01 (sample SAMN03283267) | human gut metagenome | biome: human-associated habitat; material: feces | host: Homo sapiens | place: USA | collected 2013 | reverse complement strand
GAATGAAAATTTGAATAGAAGGGGATGTTGTAAGTGTATGATGGAGATTATATAGAGAGATTACTTTTATTTGAAAAACCTTTGACATCACGTTTCAGAAAAAAATATGTTGAGTTTCTTGCATTGGAAATATTACAGTATTGTTATGGAGATTTTTACAAGAAGTTCAATGTATATGATTCTCCGGATTTATGTGATAAAGAACGGGTGGTTGGTATAGAAGTTACGGAAGCAGTTACTATTGAAGAGGCACAAATAAAAAGTGAATTTGTCAAATATCGTTTAGAGAATGATAATAGTAAGAAAGAGAGAAGAAGACAAATAATCGAAAATAATGGAGGAAGGGTAGAAAAGTTTGGATTATCGTATCCTGTTAAAAATAGTGAAAGTGAAATAGTAACCTTTCAAAATGCTATTCGTAAAAAAATGGAGAAACTTTCGCTCTATAGATGTCGTGGTTTTAAAACCTTAGGTTTATTTATTTTCTATGATGAGCCGCCAATACCTATAAAAATAGAGTTGCTAAAGGAATGCTTTGATCAGGTTTTAAATGAATATAATGACAAATATGATTTTTTATATTTTGGTTATTCATGCGGCTTAGTATACTATGATATTGTGAATAGTGATATTCAAGTCAAAATTATTGACAGGAGTGATTACGATAAATTGATGTATGCTGCAAGGATAAAAACAGATATATAAATAATAAAATGGCCGGAATCAAGCCTCCAAGTCCCCCAAAGATTTGGAGGTTTTCTTCTGCCCATTTTTACAGGAAAGTAATTTCTGAAAAAAAAATCTGTGGTACAATATCCTAGGAGTTATCAATGGGATAGTTGGGCTATACACAAGGGATGTGAGTATTGTAAATACTGGTGCGGTCTATTTCAGAATAGTAGCGTTTTCCTATATTCCAATGGCGGTCAGCAATATTTTTTCCTCATGGCTGCGCTGCAGGGAGCATGCCACAATACCATTTTTGGCGAGCTTTGGGGCAGTCGCTGTAAACACAGGTCTTAATTATCTGCTGATATTTGGAAAATTCGGATCCCCATGTATGGGAATAAAAGGAGCTGCGATCGCAACACTGATTTCGCAGTTGTTTAACCTTGTATTTATTGCAGTTGGATTTGCCTTATGTATCAGAAAAGATGGAGATAAGCCGGTATGGTCATTGCGTTTCAGCAAAATTACTGTCAGGGATTATCTGATCATGATTATGCCGATTCTGGTCAGTGAATTTTTGTGGAGTCTCGGACAAAATGTGGAGTCTGCCGTCTACGGGCATCTTGGCACGTCAAACCTTGCCGCATACACACTTACATGCCCGATACAGGGGCTTATCGTAGGAGCACTTAGTGGATTGTCGGCGGCTGCCGGTGTGATGGTCGGCAAGAGGCTGGGCAGGAAAGAATATGATGAGGCTTATACAGAGTCAAAAAAGATTATGTATGCAGGCTTAGCCGGAGCGGTAGCTGTATCGGCATTGCTCATTCTTCTGGCAGGAGTATATACAGGACTGTACCGTGTAGATGGCAGCGTAAAAGAGCTTGGAAGATACTGCTGATTGTGTCTGCTTGCAGCGTATGTATTTAAGTGGGAAATTGTGGGTGTGTATACACTGCTTACCACGGAAGAAATATTCAGGCTGGTTGTATCGCTAATTATCTTTAAGAGGCGTAAGTGGATGATCAGTTTATCGTAGAGTGAGGTATTGGATATGGATTATATAAAAGAAAAATTATATCAGCAGTTAGCAATTGACTATTGCTGTCAGGTTTCGGATATAAAGGATGCTAAAAACCATTTTACGGAATATGAAAAATTGGAAGGCAGGAGACAGTTTGAAGAAGCGGATGATTGTGTCTTAAAGGTGATTGCTGTAAATGGAAAGCTGATATTTACAGGAAAAAAGAGCATTATTGAGGTATGCAGGAAGCAGTTTTCCAACAATTCAGGTAACTGGTTTATGGATGCCTCAAATTTTAGAAAACTGGATGAAATTTTAATGAATGATGGATACAGGGTGAAAACAGCCCATCCGTTTTTTATTCCCAAAGATGATTGTGTGCACGAAATAAATGGTGTTGAAATAAAAAAATACAATCAGGAAGAAATTCTCCAATTTAAGGATGATGACAGGTTTGATGAAGCATTTTGTTTTAGCGAAGAGTCACCGGATGTACTTGCAGTTGCAGCGATTATAGATGATGAGATAGTCGGCATGGCAGGAGCCAGTGCAGACAGTTCTTCTTTCTGGCAGATTGGAATCAATGTAAACAAGAATTTTGAGGGCAGACATATTGCTTCGGGAATTGTATCAATACTTAAGGCAGACATCCTACAAAAAGGAATTGTGCCATATTATGGGACAAGTTTTTCCAATCTTGCGTCACAGCATGTTGCTGCGAAAGCTGGATTTGAGGTAGCGTGGGTGGAACTGATCACAGAAAAGACGGAGTATTGAGGGGAAATATACAGTTCTAAAAAAATACAAGATTGCAGCAATACTTGCAGAAGAAAGAAAAATCAGCACTCCATCACAAAAATGATGTGATATAGGTGCTGATTTTTATATCAATATAGAATTTACAGAAGCTGGATTCCATTTTCCTCGCACTGTGCGATCATATCTTCTGGCCACAGAGAGGACTGTACTTCTCCAATGTGTGCTTTGCGCAGGAAGAACATACAGATACGGGACTGTCCGATACCGCCGCCGATGGTGTATGGAAGTTCTTCGTTGATGATTGCTTTCTGGAAAGGAAGATCTTTTCTTTCTTCACAGCCAGCCTTCTTTAACTGGGAAAGCAGAGCTTTTTTGTCAACACGGATACCCATGGAAGATAACTCTAATGCGATATCAAGAACCGGATAGTAAACAACGATATCAGCATTTAAACTCCAGTCATCATAGTCAGGAGCACGTCCGTCATGGCGTTCACCATTTTCCAGAACATCACCAATCTGCATAATGCAGACAGCACCTTTTGCTTTTGCGATGTAATACTCACGTTCCTTTGGAGTGTTGTCCGGGAACATGTCAGCTAATTCCTGGGTTGTGACAAAGAAAATGTCATGAGGCAGGATTTCCTCAATATAATCATACTGGATCGCCATATATTTTTCTGTTTTACGAAGGCATTTGTATACAACCTTTACGGTATCCATCAAAGTTGCAATGGTACGCTCATCTTTTTTGATGATTTTTTCCCAATCCCACTGGTCAACAAAGATAGAGTGGATATTGTCGGTGATTTCATCGCGGCGGATGGCATTCATATCCGTGTAAAGTCCTTCGCCGTAAGAAAAACCATATTTTTTCAAAGCATATCTTTTCCATTTTGCAAGGGACTGGACAACTTCAGCTTCCCTTCCGTTCTGTTCTTTGATATCAAATGTAACAGGGCGTTCCACACCGTTTAAGTTATCGTTTAATCCGGAATCAGGATCGACAAATAAAGGTGCTGATACACGGGAGAGATTCAGTCTCTGGGAAAGAAGATTCTGAAAGAAATCTTTGACTGTTTTAATTGCAATCTGTGTATCATGCAGGTTTAATTCTGAATGATAATCTTTTGGAATAATAAATTTTTCCATATATATAAGTTCTCCTTTAGTGTTGATTCGTAATCATAACCTAAATAATTATAGCACAGCGAAACTGATTTTCAAGAAAAGAAAACACATAATTCTAAAATTATTCTAAAATTACTTTTAGAAAAGAAAAAAATATTGTATTCTAACTATGTTATGGATTCAGGGAAGATTGTAAATAGCAATACCAGAAAAGGAAATGATATAGAATGAAGAAAAATCATTTGTCAACAGAGACACTCGTTTTCGAGATTATTTCGGCGATAGCAGCATTATTTTATATGGGATTACAGGTTTATTATGGGATTGTCTACGGCGCAGGGGCAGTGCGTATTGTCATGAATGTGCTGATACTGATTCTTGTCTATATGGGGCTTACTGTGCTGGCTATTTACCCGGAGCGCGTTAACGGACTGTCGCGCGAGGTCTGTACCGGAGCGATACGCAAATATACGATCCGCATGGTGGAACTGATCAAACTGGTATTTGTGTTGTCCCTTCTTTTTACCAGCATCTGCGATGCGTTAGGATATCGGGTCGATGCAGCATATAGTCTGATTGTTATGGGGCTGATTCTTGTAGTTGCGGTAGTCTTTGAGGTGAAGATCATAAAAATATTGCGCAAATTAAAATAAAAACTACAAATACGCTGCCATTATCTGGAAGAAAAACAACGAAAAAATATCTTGCATGAATGACAGAGGCTTGATATAATCTTCTTTGGTTTTTAGAGTTTGGGAATAGGAAAACGGGCGTCAATTTATGTTTAAAAGAAAAAAAGAAGTAGAAGAATATACAGTTGAATCATTTAAGGAGACAAGTGTGATGTTGACCACACAGAATGGTTCCATAGAAGTTCAGAAGTATAAGCTGCCATTGGAATTAGAGGTTGGCGATATTTTGATCCAGAATGAATTCGGCATTTATGAGAAAAAATAAGGATGACGGCAGGAGGGGCGTATAACCCCTCTTTTTCTTTTATACGAGAGGAAGAATGAATGGAAAAAAAGAGACAGATTGCGGCAGTTTTGATATTGCTTGCATTGATTGGCCTGATCGCCTACAGACATAGCACAGGGAAAGATCTGGAAAAATATGAGGCATCTTTTTTTGATGTGTTTGACACGCAGACGCAGATTATCGGATACGCATCATCAAAGGAGCAATTTTCGGAACAGATGTCCTTGATCAAAGACAAGTTTCAATACTATAATGATCTGTATGATATTTATCACGACTATGAGGGGATGAATAACATCAAGACCATCAATGATAATGCGGGAATCCAGCCGGTAAAGGTGGATGAGGAAATCATCGAGCTGTTGAAACTCGGCATTACGATGGATGAAAAAACAGATGGAAACATGAATATCGCAATGGGAAGTGTGCTGTCTATCTGGCATGATTATAGGGAAGCAGGAAGTGAAGATCCGGATTCTGCAGAGCTGCCGCCGATGGACGAATTAGAGAGAGCAGCAGAACATACAGATATCCATAATATTGTCATTGACGAGGAGGCGTCTACGGTTTATCTGACAGACCCGGATATGTCGTTAGATGTTGGAAGTATTGGAAAAGGTTATGCGGTTCAAAAGGTTGCAGAGTATGCAAAAAATGAACTTGGGATCCGGTATATGCTTTTTTCGGTCGGGGGAAATGTGTGCGCTATTGGCGGACACCCGGATGGAAGCGCCTGGGCGGTCGGAATTCAGAATCCTGATGTGGAGAGTGATCAGGCATATATAAAAAAAGTGGAAGTTCAGGATTTAAGCGTGGTAACGAGTGGAAATTATCAACGCTATTATACAGTCGATGGAAAAAGATACTGTCACATTATCAATCAGGATACCCTGATGCCGGCAGATAATTTTTCATCCGTTACCATTATCACAAATGATTCTGGAATGGCAGATGCGTATTCAACTGCGGTTTTTAATATGCCGCTTGCGGAAGGAATGGAATTTGTAAATCAGCTTGACGGTGTGGGGGCAATGTGGATTTTAGAAGACGGAAGCATTCAGTATTCGGATGGATTTGAAGAATACACCAGGTGATGATAAAGTATTTTTGATCCGGCAAAGAAACAAGTGCTGCTGATAAAAAGAAAACAAAGAGGAAAGAGAGTCTCAGATGAAAAAAATATTTCAGATGAAAGAACAATCTCAAAAAGAAGCAGGTGTGAAGGACGGGAAAGAGTTACACATCCGGAAAAATGACTGGCTCCTGATCGCTGTGTTACTTGTGGCGGCGGCCGGTATATACGTTGTAATACAGTATTACCAGAAGGTATCGACCCAAAATGCAGTTGCCGTTGTGACGGTGGACGGTGTGGAATATGGGAGATATCCACTCTCGGAAGATCATACAGAAACCATCCGCTTTGAGGATGGCTCCTATAACCGGTTTGCGATTCAGGATGGCTATGTGAGCATGCAGGAAGCGTCATGCCCGGATCAGATCTGTGTGCATCACAGCCGGATCAGCAGGAACAAGGAGACGATCGTCTGTCTGCCGGACAAGGTAGTCATCACGATCGAGAACGGAGAAGACTCCGGAATCGATGTTCTGCAACATTAGAGAAAAGAAAGGAACAATGATGGCAAAAAAAACAGCACTTCTTGGAATGCTTGTGGCACTTGCATTTGTGCTTTCCTATATTGAAACGCTGATCCCGGTAAATCTGGGGATTCCCGGGGCAAAGCTTGGACTTGCAAATCTTGTGGTGATGGTCGCACTGTACACACTTGGAACAAAGGAAGCATTTGCACTTTCCATGGTGCGTATCCTGCTCACAGGGCTTACATTTAGTTCCATGGCAGCGATGCTTTACAGTTTTGCCGGGGGACTTTTGAGTTTTGCAGTGATGTATCTGGCAAAGAGATCAAAGCTTTTTTCGGCTGCCGGAGTGAGCGTTCTCGGCGGCATTTCGCACAATGCAGGTCAGATATTTGTCGCAATGTGGGTACTTGATACGGCAACTTTAATTTATTATCTCCCGGTTCTTGCTATCACAGGGATTGCTTCCGGAACGGTGATCGGACTTCTTGCAGTGATGGTGATCCGGCGGGTTTCTGGCATGATAAATCGTTGGGATTGATGTTTTTTAACCAAAAAGAATAACAATTATTAAAATTTGTTATAATAAAAATCAAATTTTTTCTTGCATTTCTGTTTTTGAAGTGATATAAATATTACAACATTAACACAGTAAAGCGTTGATAGAGACTCTGATCTTCAGGCGTCGACAGGAATACAGCGTCACCGACTGAGAGCGCTGTTTGAAAGAGGAGATACAGGGAACACTCTGGAGCAGACTGGTTGAACCATAACCGGGTATTACAGCCGAAGCTATTTGGATCATTGTGATAACCGGTATGTAAGTAGGTCAGTACGTCAGTGCACGTTACGCACATTGAGTGGGAAAATGAATTTAATGTTATCATTTTTCAATGCGGGTGGTACCGCGGGATAATCGTATATCTCGCCCTGAAAGAACGAAGTTGTTCTTTCAGGGCTTTTTTAGTTTCATTTATTATAATGATTATTCCGTCCCGCACCGAGTAATTCCCAAAATAAGGAAAGAAAAGGAGCGTACAAACGTATGGAATTCATGACAGGAGTAAACAAAAAAGACACAGTAGAGATCAGTGAGATCTTAGCAGGAGATTTCGAAGGAAAGACCGTAAAAGTGAACGGTGCAGTTCATACCATAAGGGATATGGGAGAGGTTGCATTTGTCGTTTTACGAAAAAGGGAAGGACTTCTTCAATGTGTATTTGAAGAGGGAAAAACAAAGTTTGACTTAAAAGACCTGAAAGAAGCAGCCACCGTGGAAGTGGAAGGTGCAGTGAAAAGCGAGGACAGGGCACCGAATGGTTTTGAAATCCGGTTAGACAGCATCCGGGTATTATCTGAGCCGGTTGCACCGATGCCGTTAGCAATTTCCAAGTGGAAATTAAACACTTCTCTGGAAGCAAACTTAAACAACCGTTCCATTGCACTTCGAAATATAAGAGAGCGTGCAAAATTTAAGATTCAGGAAGGTGTCGTCAGAGGATTCCGTGATTTTCTTTATGAGCAGGGATTTACCGAGATCCACACGCCGAAGATCGGTGCAAAAGGCGCTGAGGGTGGTGCAAATATGTTCCGTATGGACTATTTCCACAGACCGGCTGTTTTAGCGCAGAGCCCACAGTTTTATAAACAGATGATGGTTGGCGTATTTGACCGTGTATTTGAGACAGCCCCGGTGTTCCGTGCAGAAAAACACAATACAAAACGTCATTTGAATGAGTATACCAGTCTTGATTTTGAGATGGGATACATTGATGGATTCGAAGATATCATGGCAATGGAGACCGGATTTTTACAGTATATGGTTGACCTTTTGAAAAAGGACTACGAAAAAGAGTTGAAAATCCTTGGTGTGACACTGCCGAATGTGGATAAAATCCCGACCGTCAGATTCGACGAGGCAAAAAGAAAAGTAGCTGAAAAATATGGCAGAAAAATTCGTAACCCATATGATCTTGAACCGGAAGAGGAGGCTTTGATCGGACAGTATTTTAAAGAGGAATGTGATGCAGATTTCGTGTTTGTCACACATTATCCTTCCAAGAAAAGACCATTCTACGCAATGGATGATCCGGCAGATCCGACGTTTACATTAAGTTTTGATCTATTATATCACGGTCTGGAGATCACGACCGGTGGACAGCGTATCCACGATTACAATATGCTGCTGGAAAAAATCGAAAAACGCGGCATGACAACCGAGGGCATGGAGCAGTACATGGACACATTCAAACACGGAATGCCGCCACACGGAGGTCTTGGAATCGGTCTGGAGCGTCTGACGATGAAACTGATCGGTGAAGATAATGTCAGAGAGACCACATTGTTCCCGCGTGATATGAGCAGATTAGAGCCATAGCCGGAAAGAAAGCAGAGAGGATAAGAAAAATGGCAAATATTATTTCGGATGAAACCATTGAATATGTAGGAATTCTTGCAAAACTGGAATTGAATGAAGAAGAAAAAGAGCAGGCAAAAAAAGACATGGGAGCCATGCTTGACTATATTGATAAATTAAATGAGTTAGATACCACAGGAGTTGAGCCAATGTCTCATGTTTTCCCGGTGACAAACGTATTTCGTGAAGACGTTGTCACGAATGGAGACGGAAGCGAAGCAACCCTTTCTAATGCGCCTTCCATGAAAGACAGTGGATTCAAGGTGCCAAAGACGATCGGTTAGCAATTCAGATGTGTTGGATGTGAGCATGGAATAAGGAAGAAAGGGTGATAGAAATGAGTTTAATGAGTTTGACTGCCGTGGAATTAGGCAAAAAAATAAAAGCAAAAGAAGTTACGGTTACAGAGGCTGTTACAGCAGCTTTAGATGCAATTGAAGCAAAAGAGAAAAAAGTGAACAGTTTTGTGACAGTGGATCGTGAAGGCGCATTAAAACGTGCAGAGGAAGTACAGAAAATGATCGATGATGGAACGCTTACAGGCCCGCTTGCCGGAGTGCCGGTCGCCATCAAGGACAATATGTGCACGAAAGATCTGCTGACGACCTGTTCCTCAAAGATATTATATAATTTTAAACCAACGTACACTGCAGAAGCGGTAGAAAATCTTGAAAAAGCAGGTGCGGTGATCATTGGAAAAACAAATATGGATGAGTTTGCGATGGGAAGTACCACAGAGACGTCCGCTTACGGGGCAACTAAGAATCCATGGAATGAAGCTCATGTCCCGGGTGGCTCTTCCGGTGGTTCCTGTGCAGCGGTTGCAGCAGAAGAATGCTCCTATGCGTTAGGTTCTGACACCGGCGGTTCCATCCGTCAGCCAAGTTCATTCTGTGGTGTGACCGGAATCAAACCAACTTATGGAACCGTTTCCCGTTATGGATTGATCGCTTATGGCTCCTCACTGGATCAGATCGGACCGATTGCAAAAGATGTGACAGACTGTGCAACAATCTTAGAAGCGATAGCTTCTTATGATAAGAAAGACTCCACATCTATCGCAAGAGATGACTTAAAATTCACGGATGCTCTGGTAGATGATGTGAAAGGATTAAAAATCGGAATCCCAAGAGATTATTTTGGAGAGGGACTTGATCCGGAAGTAAAAGAGGCCGTATTAAATGCAGCAAAGGTTTTAGAAGAAAAAGGGGCGGTCGTAGAGGAATTTGATCTGAGTCTTGTGGAATATGCAATTCCTGCATACTATGTCATCGCCTGTGCCGAGGCATGCTCAAACCTTGCACGTTTTGACGGAGTAAAATATGGTTATCGCGCAAAGGAATACGAAGGACTTCATAATATGTACAAAAAGACACGTTCGGAAGGATTTGGTCCGGAAGTAAAAAGAAGGATCATGCTGGGTTCCTTCGTATTAAGCAGTGGATATTATGATGCTTATTATCTGAAAGCACTTCGCACAAAGGCATTGATCAAAAAAGCATTTGATGAAGCATTTGCAAAATATGATGTGATCTTAGGACCGGCAGCCCCGACAACAGCTCCGAAGTTAGGGGAATCCTTAAGTGATCCGATAAAAATGTATCTCGGGGATATTTATACCATCTCTGTAAACCTTGCAGGACTTCCGGGAATTTCACTTCCTTGTGGAAAAGATTCCAATGGACTTCCAATCGGCTTACAACTGATCGGCGACTGCTTCAAAGAGAAAAACATTATCCGCGTTGCGTATGCATTTGAGCAGACCAGGGAATATGAACACAGTCCGTTAGCATAAGTTTGGAGGAATCGTCATGAGTAAAGTATATGAAACTGTGATTGGACTGGAAGTCCATGTTGAATTAGCAAGTAAAACAAAAATTTTCTGTGGCTGCTCCACCGCATTCGGAGGGGCGCCAAACAGCCATACCTGCCCGGTATGTACCGGTATGCCGGGTTCTCTTCCTGTTTTAAATAAACAGGTGGTAGAGTATGCGATTGCAGTTGGTCTTGCCACTAACTGCAGCATTACACAGTATTGCAAGTTTGACCGTAAAAACTATTTTTATCCGGATAATCCGCAGAATTACCAGATTTCCCAGTTGTATCTGCCAATCTGCAGGAACGGCGGGGTGGAGATCGAAACTGCAGCGGGTAAGAAAACCGTTGGTATCCATGAAATCCATATGGAGGAAGATGCCGGAAAACTGGTGCATGACGAGTGGGAGGACTGCTCAATTGTCGATTACAACCGTTCCGGTGTACCGTTGATCGAGATCGTGTCAGAGCCGGATATGCGTTCCGCAGAGGAGGTCATTGCCTATCTGGAAAAATTAAGGCTGATCATCCAGTATCTTGGTGCGTCTGACTGTAAATTAAATGAAGGTTCCATGCGTGCCGATGTTAACCTTTCCGTCCGTGAGATGGGGGCACCGGAATTTGGAACACGTACCGAGATGAAGAACCTGAACTCTTTCAAGGCGATCGCAAGAGCCATTGAGGGCGAGCGCACCCGTCAGATCGAGCTGATCGAGGAAGGAAAAAAGGTCATTCAGGAGACCAGAAGATGGGATGATAACAAAGAGTACTCCTATGCAATGCGTTCCAAGGAGGATGCACAGGATTACCGTTACTTCCCGGAACCGGATCTTGTTCCAATTGTCATAAGCGACGAGTGGATCGCAGAAATTAAAGCAAGACAGCCGGAACTCCGCACGGAAAAATTAGAACGTTATAAAAAAGAATTCGGTCTGCCGGATTATGATGCGGAAATTATCACCGGACATAAAAAATTTGCCGATCTTTTTGAGGCGACGACAGAGATATGTAAGAAACCAAAGAAAGTTTCCAACTGGATTATGGGTGAGATCATCCGCCTGTTAAAAGAAAATGAGATGGACCCGGAGGACATTCAATTCTCCCCGGTAAATCTTGCAAAAGTCATTGATCTGGCAGATTCCGGTGCGATCAACAGCACAGTTGCAAAGGAAGTGTTTGAGGAAGTTTTCAAGCATGATATTGATCCTGACAAATACGTTGAGGAAAAAGGATTAAAGACCGTCAATGATGCCGGCGAGCTGCAGACAGTCGTGGAACAGGTCATCAGAGACAATCCACAGTCAGTAGAAGATTACCGTAATGGAAAAGAAAAAGCAATCGGATTTCTGGTTGGACAGACCATGAAGGCAATGAAAGGAAAGGCAAATCCTGGAATGGTCAATAAAATCCTCAAAGAATTGCTATAAATAGGAATTTAAAAATACTTGCGCCGCATTTATGGAAATGGCATAATCAAAAGGAACAAATCCGCGGAAGGAATGACAAAAGACAATGACAAAAGCAGAATTTAAAAAACTGGTGGAAAACGGACCGGTTATTCTGGATGGAGCGACAGGAACGAATTTGCAGAAGGCAGGCATGCCGGTTGGCGTGTGCCCGGAACAGTGGATTCTTGAAAATCCTGATATTATGATAAAGTTACAGGAAGATTATGTGGCGGCCGGAACTGATATTTTGTATGCACCAACATTTACTGCAAACCGTATAAAACTGGAAGAGTATGGACTTGCAGACAGATTAGAAGAAATGAACCGGGAACTGATCGCCCTGTCCCAAAAAGCGGCGCAGGGAAAAGCGCTGGTGGCAGCGGATATGACGATGACCGGACAACAGTTATATCCGATCGGCGACCTGATGTTTGAAGATCTTGTGGATGTCTACAAAGAACAGGCAGAGGTAGTTGCAGATGCAGGCGCTGATCTCTTTGTGGTAGAGACCATGATGAGTCTTCAGGAATGCAGGGCGGCAGTCATTGCGATCAGGGAAGTATGTGATCTTCCAATCATGGTATCGCTCACATATAACCCGGATGGAAGAACCCTTTATGGAACAGATCCGGCAACGGCGACAGTCGTACTGCAGAGTCTCGGAGCTGATGCGATTGGGATCAACTGTTCAACAGGACCGGAGGATATGATAGAACCGGTTGAAAAAATGGCAGAGTATGCCACAATCCCAATCCTTGCAAAGCCGAATGCAGGGCTGCCGGAGCTGGAGAATGGTGTGACAGTCTACAAGACGGGACCAGAGGAGTTTGCTTCCTGTGGAAAAAAACTGGTGGAGGCCGGTGCGTCCATTATCGGAGGCTGCTGTGGCACGACACCGGAGCATATCCGTGCACTGAAAGAAGCAGTGAAGGATATGCCGCTGCATAAACCTTTGACGCAAAAAAGAAGAATTCTGACTTCTGAACGTAAACTGGTGGAAATTACATTGGATGGTAATTTTATGGTGATCGGTGAGCGCATCAATCCGACCGGTAAGAAAAAACTTCAGGCAGAACTGCGGGAGGGCAGCCTTAACATGGTGCGTCAGATGGCGTTAGACCAGGAAGAAAACGGTGCTGCGATTCTTGATGTTAATATGGGAATGAACGGAATTGATGAGAAAGAAATGATGATCAACACGATTTACGAAGTGACTTCTACGGTTGATTGTCCGCTGTGCATTGATTCCAGCCATGTAGATATTATTGAGGCGGCGCTCCGTATTTATCCGGGACGTGCCCTGATCAATTCGATTTCCATGGAAAAAGAGAAAATGGATAAACTTCTTCCGATTGCAGAAAAATACGGAGCAATGTTTATTTTGCTGCCATTATCGGATGCAGGGCTTCCGAATGATTCTGAGGAAAAACATGCGATCATCCGCACGGTTATGGAGCAGGCAATCAAGATCGGAATGAGCAAAGAGGACATTATCGTAGACGGACTGGTTGCAACGATCGGAGCAAATCCAAGAGCTGCCATTGAGTGCTATGAAACCTTTTCTTATTGTAAAAATGAACTTGGACTGCCAACAGCCTGTGGACTTTCCAATATTTCTTTTGGTCTGCCGGAGCGGACTTATGTGAATACAGCGTTCCTTACGATGGCAATCGCACATGGGCTTACAATGGCTATTGCAAATCCATCGCAGGAATTATTGATGAATGCCGCATTTGCGTCTGATCTGCTTCTTGCAAGAGAAGAGAGTGATATCCGCTATATTGAGCGTATGAACATGCTCGCTGAAAAGTACGCAGGTCAGGAGCGCGTGCTTGTCCCGGTAAAAAAAGCGGCGGCGGATGATCAGGCAAAACCTGGATCACAGGAAGGAAGAAGTGCTATTTTTGAAGCTGTTTTAAAAGGAAATAAGGGTGGCATTTTAGATGAGGTGAAAAAGGCGCTTGCCGACGGAGAAAAACCGGATGAGATCATCAACCATCATCTGATCCCGGCGATCAATGAAGTTGGCGTGCTGTTTGACAAGCAGAAATATTTCCTGCCACAGCTGATCTCCTCTGCCAACACGATGAAGATGGCGATCGAATACGTAGAGCCAATGTTAGAGCGGAATGATGCGGAACAAAAGGCGACAATTGTAGTTGCAACAGTAGAAGGAGATATTCACGATATCGGAAAAAATCTTGTTGTTCTTATGTTGAAAAACTATGGCTACAATGTGATTGACCTTGGAAAAGATGTTCCGGCTTCGCTGATCGTTGAGACTGCTTTAAAAGAGCATGCAAAAGTAATTGGTCTGTCAGCCCTTATGACAACAACGATGATGCGCATGAAAGACGTTGTGGAATTGGCAAAAGAAATGGGATGCGACAGCAAGATCGTTATTGGTGGTGCGGCGATCAATGAAAGTTTTGCAGATGAGATCGGAGCGGACGGATACTCGAAAGATGCAGCAGACTGCGTAAAACTGGTGGATCGGCTGTTGGAAGAATAGCGGATGAAAATAGCAATCCTAAAAAAAATGCAGAAACACAAAAATAAGTGTTGACTTTTTTATGTGATTCATTATATAATAGCAAAGCGAGTTGCGCAAGCGACTCGCAAGTATATGGGATCTTAGCTCAGCTGGGAGAGCATCTGCCTTACAAGCAGAGGGTCATAGGTTCGAGCCCTATAGGTCCCATTTCTACAGAAGACAATGACAGGACGTTATTGGTCGGAGTGGAAAATGTGTGACGCATCTTCGATGCTGATGCACACATCACTGCGTGATAGCGCAGGCAGAAATATGGCGAGATAGCTCAGTTGGCTAGAGCACATGGTTCATACCCATGGTGTCGAGGGTTCGACTCCCCCTCTCGCTACTAACAAAAAGCTTTGAGATTTTCTCGAAGCTTTTTTCGTGTAACAGGAAATTACGGTGAAATGTTCCTGATACATAGAAACGCAGTTTTGCAATAAGAAATCAAAGTTACATAAAAATCCTTTTCTAATTTAGTCGAAAAAAGGTTTTCTTTTATACTTTTATGTGGTAAAATGATAAAGAATACGGCAGAAAGACCGTGGAGACAAGGAGTAGCATGAAAATGACAAAGAAATGGGAAGTAACGGTAAATGGAACAAACAATGTGATTGAGTACAAGGCAGGATTTGGAGCAAAGATTCTGGTGAATGGTCAGGCGTACAAGGTGAAATCACAGAACTGGTGGGTGATGATGGTGGATTATCCAATTATGATCGATGATACGGAAATTCGTGTTGTGGCAATCGGAAATAAAGTTGATCTTGCTGTGAACGGAGTATATCAGGGCAGCGGCGAGCAGTATCAGCCATTGCATAAAACACCGACAATGTGTAATGTGTTTATCGGGATCAGTTGTATCGCTGGATTTCTTCTTTGCGGATGGTTGGGTTTACTGATCGGAGCTTTATTTGGAACAGTTTATGTAAGACAGGGACTGGCAGGTAAGATGGGGAATGTTGTCGGGGCTTTTGTTGGATGTACGGTAATACAGCTTTTGATCATGGTCATTGTAGTATTTCTTCAGCTTGCATAGTAAAGGACGGTTTACATATGGAACAGGGAAACTATGGAGAAAACTTTGACAGAGGATATGAGGAGCAGGTGAGACCGAGACAGCAGGTGATCGTGATCGGGGAACCGGTTCCGGATAAGAGAACGACCAAGAACCTTGCAATCTGTTCGCTGGTACTTGGAATTCTTGCGATTGTATTCAGCTTTTTGCCTTATATTGGAATTATTCTTGCACTGATCGCATTGCCACAGGGAATTGTAAGTCTTGTGCAGAAGCGGCCGGGCAAAGGACTTGCGATTGCAGGGATTATTACAGGAATATTCGGAATATTATTGTCGATATTGTTTATTTTGGTGTATGTTGTTGCGGTACTTGCTTTATAATACCGGGATAGGATAAAGAGGTTATTACAGAAAGAATGTCAGCTTTGTGTAGTAACCTCTTTTTCTACCTATTGACATTTTTTCTCTTATTGTTACAATAAAGTTAGTTGATACTAACCAACAAAATACATACATTATGAATAGAATACGAAATTGTAAAATTGATTGAGGACTTACAAGGAAATAACTGAAATAAAGTTTGCAATTACTTATTAATAATAAGAGAGGAAGGTGTCTTATGGATCAGGCAGTATTTTATGGAATTTTAATTCCGTTTTTGGGTACGTCGCTCGGTGCAGCGTGCGTATTTTTTATGAAACATGATATGAGCGAACGGTTGTCCCGGATTCTTACCGGGTTTGCTGCGGGGGTGATGGTGGCGGCATCCATCTGGAGTTTACTGATTCCGGCGATGGATCAGTCGGAAGAGATGGGAAAGTTTGCGTTTATTCCAGCAGCAGCTGGATTTTGGGGTGGCATTCTGTTTCTGCTTCTGTTAGATCACATCATCCCGCATTTGCACAGGTACAGTGTCAGCACAGAGGGACCAAAGAGCAGATTGCAGAGAACTACCATGATGGTGCTGACCGTCACGCTGCATAATATTCCGGAAGGAATGGCAGTCGGGGTTGTGTATGCCGGATATCTGGCTGGAAATGCAAAAATCACAGTGGCGGCAGCTATGGCATTGTCAATAGGGATCGCAATCCAGAATTTCCCGGAGGGGGCGATTATTTCCATGCCGCTAAGGGCAGAAGGGATGAAAGTGTCAAAGGCTTTTGCAGGTGGTGTGCTTTCGGGAATCGTGGAGCCGGTCGGTGCAATGCTCACAATCCTTGCAGCAGGATATATTGTTCCGGCTCTGCCTTATCTGTTGAGCTTTGCAGCCGGAGCGATGATTTATGTGGTTGTGGAGGAACTGATCCCGGAAATGTCCCAGGGGGAACATTCCGACCTTGGAACGATTTTTTTTGCAGTGGGATTTACGGTGATGATGTCGCTGGATGTTGCTCTTGGGTAAAAATAACAGAATAGAGACAGTGAAAAAGAAATTCCTTTCCGGATGTGAAGGGAGTTTCTTTTTTTACACAGATGAATTGTGGACATACCAGTGACAAAACATTGTGTATTTTTTAACAAAATCATTGACAATAATACTTATGCAATGTATGTTATAGATAGAATGTTTTATAAATAACAATCTGGTTATACCAGAGGACAGAGGCTGGAATCTGACATGGAAACATGGAATAGCCGGAACATAGAAGAAGGGAAGAGGGAGAACAGATGAAAGACTTTAAAGTGATTGAGGTAAAACGGAGTATTTTTGAAGACAACAATGCGGATGCTGACAAATTACGTGCAGAATTAAAGTCAGAGGGGACATTTTTGTTAAATCTTATGTCTTCTCCGGGCGCAGGAAAGACAACGACATTAAAACGCACGATCTCCATGCTCAAAGACGAGATGAAGATTGGTGTCATGGAAGCAGATATTGACTCTGATGTGGACGCACAGGCGATCAGTGAGACCGGTGTGCGTGCCATCCAGATCCATACAGGTGGAATGTGCCATCTGGATGCGGACATGACAAGACAGGGAATCCGGGAGTTCGGAACAAAAGACCTTGATTTTGTTGTGCTTGAGAACGTAGGCAATCTGGTCTGTCCGGCAGAGTTTGATACCGGAAGTACAAAGAATGCCATGATCCTTTCCGTGCCGGAAGGGGATGACAAACCTTTAAAATATCCATTAATGTTTTCTATCTGTGATGTGGTTCTCATTAACAAATGTGATACATTAAGTGTTTTTGATGATTTCAGCAAAGAGGCTGTGAAAGAACGCATCTTGAAATTAAATCCAGATGCAAAGATTTTCTTTGTCTCAGCGAAGACAGGAGAAGGTTTTGATGAGTGGGCGGACTGGATCCGCACTGAGATTTCTGAATATCAGAAATAAGTGAAAGCAGAATAAAATATTTTTTTACAGGAGCCGGCAGAGTGACGGCTTTGCATATAAGGAGGAAGAAATGGCAGATCCATTGGGAAATTTTGTACCGGAATTTATTGAAAACGAAGTAGAGAGAGAAGCTATTGTAAAGCTTGCTAAAATGATCACAGACCGTGTTCCGCAGAAACTTGGAATGAAAAAGATCACAAAGTATGATCCGGAGTACTGGGGATTATCTGCAATGTGTACAGATGAGATGGCAGAGATCGCACTGAAAATGGGTGTTCGTAAGCCAAAGACATTAGATCAGATGGTAAAGCTGACAGGCATTGAGAAAAAGCACTTGGAAGAGGTTTTACAGCAGATGGCTGTGAATGGTGTGATCGAGTATAATTGGGAAAATCCACAGCATGAGAAACAGTATGTACTTCCAATGTTTGTACCGGGAAGTGCTGAGTTTGGAAATATGAACCTTCAGATGTTAGAGGAACATCCGGAAGTAGGACGTTTCTTCGAGAGAATGAGCCGTCTGCCACTGGAAAAGGTAACACCTATGGTACCGGAAGGAGGAGCCGGCATCGGTATGCATGTTATTCCGGTCGAGAAAGCGATCTCTATGGAGAACCAGTCTATTTCCATTGAGCATATTTCACACTGGCTGGATAAGTATGAAGGAAAGTATGCAGCAAGCCCATGTTCCTGCCGCCGCTCCCGCCAGACGTATGAAGAAGGATGTGCGGATGATCCGGAGAGCTGGTGCATCGCAGTCGGCGACATGGCTGATTATGTTGTTGAGACGAATAAGGGCGGACGTTACATCACAAGAGAGGAAGCATTAGATATCCTAAAGAAGGCAGAGGAGAATGGATTTGTCCACCAGATCACCAATATCGATGGTGAGGACAAGATTTTTGCGATCTGTAACTGTAATGTGAATGTCTGCTATGCACTCCGTACTTCACAGTTATTTAATACACCGAATATGTCCCGCTCTGCCTATGTTGCTAAGGTTGAGACAGAGAACTGCGTAGCTTGCGGACGATGTGTGGAATACTGTCCTGCAGGTGCAGTAAAACTTGGACAGAAACTCTGCAGAAAAGACGGTTCTGATGTGGAATATCCAAAACATGTCCTTCCATCTGAGAAAAAATGGGGACCGGAGATGTGGGATGAAAACTACCGTGATAACAACCGCATCAACTGCTATGACACAGGTACAGCTCCTTGTAAGACAGCCTGTCCGGCGCACATTGCAGTCCAGGGTTATTTAAAGATGGCAGCGCAGGGAAGATATCAGGATGCGCTGGCGCTGATCAAGAAAAACAATCCGCTCCCGGCAGTCTGCGGACATATCTGTAACAGACGCTGTGAGGATGCATGTACCAGAGGAACGATCGATCAGGCAATTGCGATCGATGAGGTAAAGAAATTTATCGCAGCCCAGGATCTGAAGGCTGAGACACGTTACATTCCAGAGAAAGTCGTTCCATCTGTCAGAGGATATTTTGAGGAGAAGATCGCGATCATCGGAGGTGGTCCTGCCGGTTTATCCTGTGCCTTCTATCTGGCTGAAAAAGGTTACAAACCTACTATTTTTGAGAAGAATGAGCGTGCCGGCGGTATGCTGGTATACGGTATCCCATCCTTCAAATTAGAGAAAGACGTTGTGCAGGCAGAAATCGATATCATCAGGGAGATGGGCGTTGAGATCAGAACCGGAGTGGAAGTTGGAAAAGACATCACATTAGATGAACTCCGTGCGCAGGGATACAAAGCGTTCTACATTGCGATCGGATGCCAGGGCGGAAGACTTCCGGGCATTCCAAACGATACTGTAAAAGGATGTTCTTCCGCAGTTGACCTCTTAAAAGAAGTCAATGCAAATGAGAAATATGACATCAAAGGTGATGT
>OIZG01001001.1_pt1 | contig 19778 bp, 14 predicted proteins | sample 1588561 | NCBI WGS metagenome assembly OIZG01 (sample SAMN03283267) | human gut metagenome | biome: human-associated habitat; material: feces | host: Homo sapiens | place: USA | collected 2013 | reverse complement strand
TGCTGCCACGATCAGCGCTGCGCCAAGAAGAAAAAGAAGAACCGTTGACCGGCTGCTTTTATTTTGTTTCATGCCCGTTTCTCTCCCACTTTACTCTGCTGTGCACGTAAAAAACTATCTGCACTGTTTTAGATTGTACCACAAAATGAGCAGACCTCATAGTCCCTATGAAAAGTCTGCTCAGATATTTTACCTTTTATTTAGTTGAAAGAAACCTGTGCAAGTGCGTCTGTGTAATTTTCAAAACCGGCTGCCTGAACTGCACATGCAGAAACTTTAATATCGGTAAATGTGGTATCCTCTGTCACATTGTTTCCAACCGTTACTTCTTCAAAGATAGTTGAATGAGCGGATTTAGAAATCACATCTTTTTTTGCATATACTTTGTAGTCAATGTCGTTTAAGTTCTGTGCTGTTTTATAAGCGTCTGTCACATCTACCCAGTCAGAAGCATATGTGATCGTAAGTTCCGGGTTTTCATTCACAATTTTCGCAAATACCCATGCGTCCTGTGAATCATCTGCCATGTGTACGGTCGGATCTTTGTATACCACTTCTCCTGCAACCAGATCCTCGTACTTATTTTCTTTTACCGTCCACTCTCCGGTGCCATCAGCATCCACATACAGATTGCTGTTTTCATCTCTTGCCACTTTGGACTCGGATAAACCGCCTGTCAGCGGATCATCATCAAAGTTTACATTGCCGACGGTAAAGGTGTTGGTGACAGTTCCGGTTGTGCTCGTCAGGTAAGCGAATGTGCTGCCTGCGCCAATTGCTCCGATCAGGCTGATTGCTCCAAGCAGTGTGACTAATTTTGTTTTCTTCATAATTTCTGATCTCCTTTTTCATTTCATGATAATCTTTTCATTCTTATGTACTTTCCATTCTGTAACTTGCGGTTCCTGCCTTATCAGAAACCGTTTTATTACGATACTGTTTTATCACTCAATGGTCACACGGCGGTCATATATCAGAATTTTCAGTAACGTTTCTTCATTCCGTATCTGAAATTTTCTTCTTATCCTCCTCTAAAATATCCGGAATGAAGTTTAAGAGGATCAGCACGATCAAAACACCGCACACTACCGCAATACCGAGCGGTGTCTTTGCATAAATGGAAATAAATCCAAGATACGGGATATGAAATGCATACACCCCGATGATCTGCTGCCATGCAACAGGAGCTGCATCTGCAATATTATTAGCGTCTCCCTGCGTGACAACGGTCTGTTCCTCCTTATCCACCGAAATGATCCTGTGCGTCACCAGCGTTCCCGCCGGAAGCTGATAAGTGACGACTGCTCCTTCCCTCGCCTCACTCGCGGCAAAATTTTTATCATAGACGATCGCCCCGACCGGGATCCCGGGTTCCATGCTGCCGCTCAGGACCGCATACTCATCATATCCAAGCATTTTCGGGACAAACAGAAAGCCTGCGATCACAAGCAGTCCAAGAAATACCACCATTGATAATACACTGCAAATTTTCTTTATCATTTTCTTTTGCGCCTTTCTGACTTATTTGGTTACTTCTGCAAAAAATCCCTTCAAAACCGGAAGCTCCGCTTTATCTCCTGCCTCATAACTTCCGGCAAACACTGCCTCCTGATAAACCGTGATATCAAAATTTTTTGTCACATTTCCAATTTTTACTGCATCAAATAAATTATCCGTGTTCTGCCCCGGTGCAACCGGACTGTTGTAGTAAAACCAGCCGTCCGTGCCCTGATACCAGCCGGTTCCGTCACCGTCAGGATCATACAGCGTACTCTCGGTCGCAATGCTGTCCGCTGCCTTACCTTTCTCCGAAAAAGCAGTTCCGTTCCAGGTGCCGTTTAACAGCGTCACTTCTGTCTGTTCCGGTGAGATTGTGATCCTGACCCGGACAAATGCATCCGAAATTCCAGTGTTTTTTACACTCGGATTCTTTTTCACGGTGCTTCCTGCTTTGATTTTGCCCTCAAACTCTTCCTCAATCTCAGTCGCCACTTTTGCCGCCTGAAACGTATTGGTCACCGTTCCTGCTGTTGCTGTGATAATTGCAAATGTTGCTGCTGTTCCAATAATTCCAACCATCAGTGCAATTGTGATCACAAATATTTTTTTCTTTTTCCATATTTCTTTCATACACACTGCCTCCGATTATTTGCGCACATCTGTTGTGGAATGATTATCAACATCTGTCGTCCTGGTTGCTTTTTCATGGATCACAAATTGATTTTTCACGGCATCTGTATCCGTGAGTTTTCCATCGCTTCTGGTCTTATTGTTTTTGGCTGTGACGTTCACACAGTCTGCCTGCAAGTGTGAATCTGCCGCTGTTGTGACAAAGTCCTCTGCGTCAAAGCTGCAGGCCTCGTCTCTGCTGCGGATACCAACTGCAAATTGTGCGCTGTTTCCGGCAATCTGTGACGCACAGTTTGTGTTTGCGGTAAACTCTTTTAACGTAAAGCCCATCGTGTCAAGTTCCTCTACTTTATAGATTCCCTGCGCAAGTCCTTCCAGTGTCGTCTGCGCTTTCACATTGAACATTCCGGTTGTCGTGTTCTGCTCCTCTGCGCTTTTCTCCCCAAACCTTAACGTCTTATAATAAACATCGCCTGTCGTCTGATTGGTGATCTTAAATGTAAAGATCGGATCACCCTCACACGCTCTGATATCTTTTTTACTGATTTTCTTTGTGATCGTAAGCGTTCCCGTTTTCACTTTCACGTCATATTTTCCTGCATAGGCTTCCCCATCCGCATGCGCTGCCTCCACCTGTGTCTCATTTTTATAGATCACACCGTTTAACGTGGAGTTTGCGTTGGAATCGTCTGTCGCTTCCTCCACCGGCAGAAATGCTTTTGCGTAATACGTGGTATCCTGTTTAGGTCTCTCTTTTTTCAGGTTTTCCTGCGTGATCTCCTCACGGCAGCCTTTGTCCGTGTAGAACGTCAGATACACCTTTGTCATTTTGGCGCTGTCCGCATCTTTCATGCGCACTGCCGCATCATCTGCATAGTTTTCCAGATTTTCCCCGAGAAAAATCGTATCTGCTGTGTCTGTGATCTGATACGCAATTCTCACATTCACGGTCGGCTGCGGCAATTCCAGCTGTGTGCCGCCAAAGCTTAAAAAGGAATACGGATTTACATTTGTAGTCATATTATTTCCACCCAGACAGGATTCTTTTGCCACGATATGGATTGTTTTCTGCCAGCCGGAGGCGCCGTTTTCCTTCGGCTTTACTTCCTGATCAAGCCAGCTGACCGTCGTTGTGCCATCCTCATTGACCGTTACCTGTGCGCCATCCGCTCTCAGACGTTGGATCTCGGCATCTGTCAGCTCAAATTCCGCATCAATAATGTCCGTCACCTGCACTCCGGTCAGGGATCTTGACTGTGTGATCGTGCTCTGGATGTTCTGAAAGATTTTGTTTAACTCCTCCGCAGTATCCGCCGTAAATGCACAGCCGGCTGATGCCACTTTCTCTCCCAGCCATGTGGCAGTCTCGTTATTTAAACCAAGCCCGACTGTGATGACCGTATAGCCTGCCTCTTTCAGCTTCACCGCTGATGCTTCTGTCTCCATTTTGTCATTGCTGTCCGAAGGCTCTCCGTCGGAGAACAGGATCACATATTTTTTGTTGCCATCTTCTGCCTTCTGCAATTCGCTGTATGCATGCTCCAGTCCTTTCTGTGGAGAGGTACCGCCGTCCGCAAAAAGCGCATTGACGGACTTTAACATCTCATTTTTATTTACCTTCGAAAGACCGTGGTTTAATTTGCCCTCGGTACTGCTGTTCCACCCATTGCCAATGCCATAAAAGGTGACGATTCCGACCAGACTGTCCGGTGATGTATCGGAAATACCTTTCACAAATCCGCTGGCGGCGTCTTTTAACGCAGAAATCTTAGACGTCCATGCTGCCATCACATCACTGTCTGAAATGCTCTGATAACTGCCGTCCACATATTTTTTCCATTGTCCGTCGATATATTTTACCGGATACTTCGCATACACATTACCGGATACAGCCGCCGTTCCCATTCCGACACTCTTATCGTACGTCCATGGCCACCAGCCACTCTTTTCATATTTATTCCAGTAGTACACTTTATTGATATCCATCTGATTCTTCACACTGCTGAATTCTCCGATGTCCTTTAATTGATTTTCACCGGACAAAATTTCATTCATCGAGCCGGACAGGTCAAATACCATCATGGCATCCACTGTCTGTATTTTTTCAACTGTGCTCTGCGAGGTTGCGAGCGAACTTGCGTCAAGATCGATCTGATACTCTCTGTTCTCCCAGTCCGTCAGTTTCACTGTCTTATGATATTCCACATCCTTCTCCGTAAAATCAACCGGCTTCTCCGGTGGGATATCCGGCACGTCATCGTCCACCACTTTGATCACGTCCGCATTCGGAAGCGTAAACTTCATGTTACAGTTTGCCTTTCCTGCACCGCGCTCCATATATAAAATGGTCAGATGATGTTCTTTGTTTTTGTCTGTCCTGTCAATATAGTTCCAGAGATCAGCCGTATCTGTCAGAGCGTCATGGATACCGCCAAGATCGATGACCACCTGTTTTCCATCCAGAATCACCCATAGATCATCATCCCCGGTAAAAGAATAGTTCAGTTCCCCGATATAATCTCCAAGTGTAAAGGTAACGTCATAGCGGAGTCCAAAATAAAAATTATTATTTCCAAATGGCAGGAAATCCGCCCCCGCAGTTGCTGCCACGTTGTCCTCTTTGTCTAAAACTTCTTTCAGTTCATAAGTGTCACCACTTTGTGAAAATTTTAACCTGTATCCTTCTTTTACTGTCAGTCCTTTTGTCCCTGCCGCAGCTGCTCCGTCTTTCGGAAAAACGCCCGGTTCATTCACACTGAAAAGAACTTCTTTGTAATCATCACTTAACCCGGTAACGATTCCTGTTTTTTTTGCATTTTCTCCAGTTCCTCCGGTATACACGTTGATATGCTGGTCGTCTGTGGTTCCGTTTTGACCTGTTTTTTTCGTGACGGTGTCATATTGATTTTCACTTAAATTCTGAGATACCGTTCCGACCGTGAAACGGTTGTCTTTTTGTTCAGACGGATAGTTGGAATCCGCATTGATACTCAGATCCGCCCTCTGCTGTCCGGCTTTGTCATAAGGAATCACCTCGTAGTCATAAAACGATGCCTCACCGATATAGTCCGTATTTTTTGCCTGATAAAAAACTTTTACAACACTGTCCTCATGGATCTCAATGTTTTCAAGTTCACTTTGGGAAAATGCTTCTCCGTTTACCTGCACATGATCCACATCCCAGTTTAACGCCTTATTGTAGTCGCTGATTTTTGCTCCCGGTGCCATCGTGCAGACATCATCGCTGTAAATTTTTGCACTCTGCTCATCCTGCGCCTGATATTTGCTGTTGTCATAATGTTCGATGGTCACGGTCACGTTGTTATCTCCATGATTGACGATGACATATTTTGAAAAATGATCCGTGCCAAATGTCACCTCGCCGTCGGCAGAAGTGTTCGCATTCATATCCAACATCTCATTTTTTGTCTCATCAAAATGATACACGCTCGCCGAATCGCCCTCTTTCACCTGCGCAAGCGATAACTGCACCTGCACGGTTGCCCCGGGCTCCACTTCTTTTCCATCTTTTACAAAGGAGATGTCATACGCCACAACCTCTTCTTTTTCTTTCGACTCGCCCTCCATCGCTTTATCGATGGATGCTTCCATTTCTGCTGTGACGGCTACCGGTGCCACGACAAGCTCTGCGCCTGCCGGAAGATCGGTCTCATTCGAAAGTGTCACGACCACGCGGACTGCGTCATTGGAATAGTCGAAGACGGTTTTTAATTCCGGTTGTTCTGTCTCCTCTGTTTTCTCCGTCTCCTCGATTGCTTCAGCCGCCTCAGTGCTCTCTGTGTTCTTGACTTTTTCTGTATCTCCCGTTCCGTCTGAATCTGATGATTGCTTATACTGCCCGCTTACATTACTCTCTGTGTCTGACAGATCCGCTGCATTCGAATCACTGTCTGCCTCTGACACATTCTCTTCCTGTCCTGCATTTTTTGTCTCCTTCAACATCTCTGTGGAAACTTCCGCAAAAACATCCGTGGTGTCTACACTTGTCGCATTGGTGACGGTCACATTGGATGTCAGCAACGTCAAACATAGCAGGAATGCTAAAACTTTTTTTACAATGGATGCAAATCTCATATAATCCTCCTTGCTTTTGCCCTTTGATCTACTGTTTTCTCTTCCAAAGATTTCATCCGGTGTATTTGCTTAAAATATTTTCTGTTGTTTTCACTTTTTCTATATTGATCTTGATTTTCAGATTTCGGTAAATTTTATTGTCCTGATAAAATTTTGAAATAATCCGGTTTGCGACCAACATTCCACCCTCATAGGTACATGCGGAAAGCAAAATCACATACTGCGAATCGCTGAACTGTGCCACCGCGTCCCCAGGACGGAGCGATTTTTTCAATGTCTCCACAAGATGAGGCATCGCATTGCGGATGCGGAACAGATTTACATCACTGACCTTGCTTCCGGTATACTCCCCCGCCTTTAAGGTCAGAAGCAGAATATATTCATTTTCATCAAAACGCGCTGTCTTTCTCACCTGAAGCCTGCAAATTTCCCGAAAGACCGGATACCCGCACAAAAACGCTCCCGCTGGATTCTGTTCTGCAATATCCTGATGTACCTGTGCAATTCCCTGCACATTTCCGCTTTTATTCTGTCTCAGTAATTTGTCATAAACGCTCTTTAATTTTGACAGTTCACAGATTCCGAGCTGCTGCTGCAACGTCCGGCATGCATTCTCGTACACTTCCAGGGCAGAACCAATTTTATTTTTTCCTGCCAAAGCCTTGATCAGATAACAATATAACTCTTCATCGAGACTTTCCTGCTGAAGTGCCTGACTGCAAAGCTGCTCCAGATTCTCATATTTTTCCGCGCGGACATAACATTCGCACAGATACCGGACGCAGTTTAAATACAAAGAGTGATAATAAGTATTCAGCATCATCACCCAGTGCATATCTGCAACTTTTGTCATGAAATCACCCTGATAAAGTGCAAGCGCCGCTTTTAGTTTCTGGATTGTCTCACCCTCTGAAATAGGTTTCTGCTTTGCCAATTCAAACATTTGTTCGAATCGTTCTGCATCCACTGCCACTTCCAGTCTGGGATTCCAGCGATAGGAACCATGATCGGTCAGGATAAAGTCCTCTTCTCCAAAGTTTTTCTTCAGAAGAACTCTCAGACGATACATCAGATTCTTCAATGCCCCTGCCGGATTTCCCGTTTCTTCCTCCTGCCACAACGCATCCGCCATGTCATAAAACGTCAGTGTCTGATTTCTGTGAAGAATCAGATACGCCAGTAAATTTATCATTTTCGGAGATCGTATTTCTTCCTCATTCACAATATGTTCTTCATTCCTTATCTGAAATTTCCCCAGAGTACGAATCGTCAGCATGCAGTTCTCCTCCTCTTTTCCGGCTCTGACTGCCAGATTTTTCCTGTAAGTCTAACATGCATGTATTGCTATAAAGGTCGAATACTGTACCTAAAAATCCTGGTTACTTCGACTTTTTTCTATTTTTATATATAAGGAAAACAATCAGTCCCACAACAAAAACTGCCGTGATACCGCCGATCACCGGCACAGCCACAGGTACAGATGCTGCATCGATCTCCTGTGCTGCAAGATCTGCATCGTTCCCATCCACATCACCGGAAACGGTGTTCTCATCCTCTGCTGTGTTCGCCAACGGTGTCTCGCTCTCTTCGATGGCGACAACTCCATCATTCCCATCTCCATCCACCAACGGTGTCTGCTCCTCCGGAATTTCAACATTGCTATCGTCTACGGTCTGGTCTTCATTATCATCTGCCGGAGCATTTACCGCATTGTCCGCTGCATTATTTGCTGTATTGCCTACCGGCGCATTCACTGCATTTGACGCATTATTTACTACATTTGCAGTAACACCGGACGGCTGGGCAGCTCCGGGAATGATGACCGTCTCCTCGACCTCACTTACGACTGTCTCTGTCCGTGTTGTGCCCGGAACCACGTTTGTCACCGTGCTGGTGATCGTCTCCACAGCCCCGGTGTAGTGGTATTCAAACGTTGCCGTGTTCCCTTTCCCTTTTTCCAGTTTTATAGTTTTACTGCTCTCCGTCGGTGTATAATCCGAAACGGTCACCGGAGTGACCATAATGATTTCTTCGGCATTTCCATAGATGATCTGTGGAGTTGCAATCTGTTCCTTCGTCTGACTGTCTATGAAACTCACCGTATAGGAAACCGGATCGATCAGACGCTTATAATCCAACACGTACTCTGTATTCCGTTCCACCGCAGTTCCCACAACACCGTTAAAAGCTTTCAACCCATATGCTGCCTCTTTTTCATAGTGCAGGCAGTTAGAAAACCATGATGTCAGCCTTGCATCACTTTCCCAGCCAGGCACTGTAAAAGCAAGTGTATCTCCCTTTGCAACTTTTACTTTAATATAATTTTTTGTCACTTCCATTCCATCGGAAACAGTGATCTTATCTGTATCAAAACTTGCAACATTTCCCGCACGGAATGTCACTGTATACATTCTTTTTTCCGCCACTTCTTTCTCCTCCGAAGCTTTCACTGTTGTCATTGGAAGCACCAGCGCCATGAAGATAAAAACCGTAAGAAAGCCCGTAATTATTTTTTTTACTTTTTTCATGACTTGCGCTCCACCTTTCTTTTTTTCACTGCGATACTAACAATCACTATACCTGCCACCAGAACTCCTGCAGATACCGTCACTGTCAGAGGATCTCCTGTCCTGACACCATTTGCCAGTGGAACAAGCTGTTCTGTGACAGTCTTTGGAATCACTTTCTTTACAACCTTTGTCACCACATTGTCTTCTCCGTGCTCCGTCACATAATTTGTGATCACAACCGGCTTTCTGTCGTCTGCATAGTACGCCCGGAATTCAAATTCCATCGCACCTGCTGCACGCGAATAATCAATTCCATCTGCGCTGTCCATGCCCTCGCCGTCTAAGGTCAATGTCACATAGACATCCGCCGACTCCCCCGGATCCAGAGCTGTCATATAACGATACTCATTCAATTCTGTAATTTCTGCTAAACCTTCGGCACTTGCCACATTTTCCGCATATCCACCGGCATCTGCATCCAGCAAAGATATCCTTCCGGTATCATTGCCGATCTCCACCTGAAACTCATATGCTCCGCCAGACGCTTTTCCTGCTTCTTCCAAAGCATCCGTTGTCTTCTGCGAAATAAAAAAAGATGCCTTATGACTGTTTTGATTCTCGATTTTAATGACAACGGTCCTGCTGTCTCCGGGTGCCATGCCATCAAAAGCACCGGCAAGTTCTGTCTTATCTTTTGTATACACAAGCTGATTTTCCTCTGTCAGCTGCACAGTCTGAATTTCCGCCGCACTGACCACCGATGAAAATCCACAAGTCCAAATAAGCAACAGAACGGCTGCTATGTTTTTTATTTTCATATGATCCAATCTCCTTCAACCGTTATCTTGTTTCTGAAACAGACAAAATCGTTCCATTTTCATCAAACTCCGGGAACACGCCAAGCTCTGCTGCGATCGCATCTTTTGCGTTATTCGCCTGAACTGCCGTAACTTCGTATTCTAACGTATAGACTGCATCTGCAAATCCATTTCCCATAGATTCCTTAAAATAAATTCCGTCCATAAAGTTTGTTGTCGTCTGTTCTGGAGCCAGCGGCTTTGTGTAGTACATCACCATCTGCTCATCATCCTCATACCCGATGATCCAGTCCTGATTATGTACATAGATATCATCCGCCTCTCCTGCACTCACAAGTCCGCCGCTTTTTGTATCCCATGCATGATAAATGACTACTTTTACATACACATCATAACCATCCGGGATATCGTTTTGTACTGCCTTCGGCATGATGATCGTTTCCCCCGGCACGATCGTAACCGGTTCTTTTTCCCCGCCGTCTGCCAGTGCCACAGGCTGATCCCCGATCACCGTGACTCCCACACTCTTAATGGAAATATTTGCCACTGCCTTTTCACTTTTTGTATTCAGAGCTGCAAGCGTTCCGCCAACCATCGTTGCCAGGATCAATACTGCAGCGATTCCCATAAGCATGTATTTTTTCTTCACTCTCCATCTCCTCCGCTCATCCATTGAATTTTTTATAAATCCTTGTGTTATTATAGGTATCCCAGGTCACACAATGGTCACACGAATATTTTATGCAACAGACCGCACGAAAAATGCACTTTGTTTCTTCAATTACGCAAAAATACCTCCCGGCAGATTCGGGGGTGTTACCGCATCTGCTCAGGAGGTATCCTGTCATTTCATAAATATTGATTTTTCTTCACATTTTAAACAATCATTTTACATCCACTATCTCACATAGATATTGGAAAGATTGTCCAAAATCTCTCCTGCAACATCCGGTTTATTCATCGTGTAAATATGCACATGATTGACACCGTTGGCGATCAGATCAATGATCTGCTCTGTTGCATATGCAATTCCCGCCTGACGCATTGCTGCCGGGTTGTCTCCAAACCTGTCTACGATCGCAAGAAATCTCGGTGGAACCATATTGCCGGACAAAGATGTGATGCGTTTGATCTGGCTTGCGTTGGTGACAGGCATAATGCCTGCTACAACCGGAACATCTATTCCTTTTTTTAATGCCTTGTACATAAAATTGTATAAAATGTTATTGTCAAAAAACATCTGTGTGGTGAGGAACTCGCATCCTGCGTCCACCTTCTCTTTCAAATGGTCGAGATCTTCAAAAATCGTTGCTGCTTCCGGGTGTCCTTCCGGGTAGCATGCACCACCGATACAGAAATCACCCTGTGCTTTGATATCTGCGATCAGTTCACTTGCGTGCTTGTACTGATCCGGCAGCGGAAAATCTGCATTTGCAGGAATATCGCCACGGAGTGCAAGGATATTCTCGATATTTGCTGCCTTTAACTCCTCAATGACAGATGCCACCTTTTCTCTGGTGGAAGAGGCACAGGTCAGATGTGCCAACGCCGGAATGTTATTGTTACGCACTTCCTCTGCAAGCTTTACCGTATAATCAGATGTTCCACCTGTTGCGCCGTAAGTGACACTCATATATGCCGGCTTTAATGCCGCCATATCTTTTACGATATTTTTATAATTTTCCAGCTGCGCACCCTGTTTTGGTGGAAAAAGCTCGCAGGAAATCGTCACTTCATCTTTGTTTAATAATTCTGTTAATCTCATCTTTTTGTTCCTCAATCTTCTTTCTTATATATTAAAAACTTCTCAGTTTATCCGTTCCATCATCCACCGTATTCTCGATTTTTCGTATCTCTACAAAATAGGAATAGTTATCGTTTACTTTTACTTCGCAGCGGTCACCTATTTTGTGTCCCAACAATGCTTTTCCGAGAGGCGATTCGTTACTGATCAGATTTTTCAGGGAATTGCCGCGGATGGTTGTGACAATTTTATAGGTTTCTTCCTCGTCATCATCCTCAAAATAGACGGTAACGGTATTGTTCATTCCGACTTCATCATCCGCAGAATCCGTGGAAATAATCTTTGCCGTCCTGATCATTTTCTCCAGATAACGGATACGGCTTTCATTCTGATTTTTGTCTTTTTTTGCTGCATGGTATTCAAAATTTTCACTGAGGTCGCCATGTGCACGTGCCTCTTTGACTGCTTCCAGCGCATTTTTTCTCACAACCAGCTTTCGGTACTCAATCTCTTCTTCCATTTTTTTTATGTCCTGTTCGGTCAACTCGTCATACATGAATCCCAACCTCCATTTTCCATCTCTATCGGTACTGATCCTGTACCATTCTCATTATGATCTGCAAATCTGTCTCTTATAAAAACACCTGTTCTAATGCGATTTTCTCCGGCAGACAGCGTTCGATTGCACTCCCTTTCCGGCAGACAGACAGCCAGACGTCACGTTTGATGTTCCATGTTTTCAGATAATATTCTCCCACCTGTTCTTCCATCGTGGAAAAAGAATCCAAAGACATTGCGATCCCTGTTCCAACCGCCTTGATATAGGCTTCCTTCCTCGTCCATATTCCGGTAAAAGCCTCATCTGTCCAACATTTTTCCAGATATTTTCTCTCATCTTCTGCAAAAAAACGCTGTGCGATCTTCTGTTTTCCGGTGCGCATCAGCTCTACATCCACACCTATATCCTCTGTGCCAAAAGCTGCTGCCACATACATGCCCGAATGGCTGAGGTTAAACATAAGCGGAAGCCGTTCTCCCTGCCCTGTCCCAAGATACGGCTTCCCATTTTTACCATAAACGAATCTTACCTGTTGCAAAGACCGTGTTTGTCCGGTCTGCTCCAACTCTGCTGCTGCAGGTGATCCCACAGGTATTGTCTGCGTGTAACCATACTGCCGCAGACCGTATTCCAATAACAGACCTGCCCCAAAGGCACGAAGCCTGTCATCTTCATTTTTACATTGTTTTATTTTCTGTTGTCTGGCGCAGCACAAAAACTCCCACAGCTGTGGTTGATCTGATCTGTCACGTAAGGCACTGATATCTGAATAAAACACGCACAGTTGTTTTTGATTATCCACTACTTCTGATGCTCCTGCAGAACTTCTTTTTTTCGCCTTGTGGAATCCCAGACATTCTGCACACGTCTGGTCACGATCTCCGGAATAAATGGTTTTACAATGTAATCGCTCGCTCCTAATTCCATCGTCAACACCTGTTGTTCTGTTGTATCATCCGCCGTGATGATCACCACCGGAATATTTAAGATCCTTGGATCATTCTTCCTTTCCTGCATAAAAGTCTGTCCATTCATGCCAGGCATCATCAGATCTAACAGGATCATATCCACTTTATAATTCTGTTCCTCTAAAATACGAAGTGCCTCTTCCCCATCTCCTGCCTGCAGGATACGGTAATCTGTTTCAAAAATACTCTCCAGCGATGCCCGGTTAATCTCCATATCATCCACGACAAGCATGATTTTCTCGTTTACCTCTTCTTCCATCAGTGCAAGACGGTACTTTGCAAGTTCATTGTCCATCTCCCGCTGGACCGTGATATCATCAATGCAGCCAAAAATAATATGGCGTTCCCCTACCCTGTTAATATACTTCAGGCGGAGCTTGATCCAGATTTCCCTACCAGACTCGAGAAAACGTTTCACTTCACATTCCGCAGTACTTTGATTCTCCACAACCTGTGCAAAAGTATCCATAAACCTTTCTCTGTCAACATGATCAATGGATCCCTCAATCTCTTTGTGCACACGGTCTGTGTCATGATAACCAAACATGTCAAAATAAGCGTCATTTACACGCACCACTTCAATATTTCCGTCGCTGTACTCATAAATTGCGGCTGCCTGCATCATGTTGGAGAAAATCATTTCCATCTGCATATTCGCTGTCCAGATGGCATTCGTATCGTTGGATGTTCCTCTTGTCTCATCATCTTCAAAGTATGGCTGTTCATACAACAGCTTTTCATATTCTTTTACCGGCATTGGTCTTGCAAAATAAAATCCCTGCACATATTCGCATCCGATGCTGTGCAGAAACGATACCTGCTCTTTGCGCTCAGCACCCTCAGCTACGACCGGCATGTTCAGCCACTTTGCCATGCGGACTACCGATGCCAGAATGTTTTCACTCCTGCCATCATCTCCGGAACCATCCAGAAACTTCATATCAATTTTCAGGACGTCAACCGCAATATCTTTTAGTACATTCAGCGAGGAATAACCACTTCCAAAATCGTCCATCAAAATAGAAAAACCTTTTTTCTGAAGCTGTTCCATCATCTCTTTGATTGCTTTTGGGTTTCCTGTATATGCACTCTCTGTCAGTTCTAACTGCAGCCATTCCGGTGGAATATTGTATTTTTCTGTCAGTCCACAGATCACATCCACAATTTTGGGATTATAAAGACTTACACGCGAAATATTGACGGAAACCGGAAATATTTTTCTTCCCTCATCTCTCCATCCCGCAAGCAGCTGGCATGTCTTTTCCCAGACATACTGATCCAGCTTCAGGATAAAACCGTTCCTCTCAAATACCGGGATAAATTCTCCCGGCGATATCATCCTGCCATCTGCTGTGATCCATCGCACCAAAACCTCTGCTCCTGCAATGGAATTTCGCTGAAGTTCATATTTGGGCTGCAAATACAGCACAAACTCTTCGTTCTTCAGCGCATTCTTCATATTGTTGATGATGCGCTGCTCCTTGATGATATCCTCACTCATCTCTTTTGTGTAAAAGAAATAATTCTGGATATAATTTCCCTTACAGTTTTTGGATGCAAGATTGGCTTTGTCATACATCTCGTTGATGGAAAGATCACGGTTTTTCACAAGATATACACCGAAGAAAGGCGTGATATCAAAATCCAGAGGATATTTTTCCATCTGATTCGTGAATTTCTTCACAAAGTCTGTGATCTCTTTCTCATTATCATAAGAAAAGCATACCGCAAAAATATCTGCCTCAATTCTTCCATAAGTAATATAACGATATTCTTTTTCCACATTCTGCAGATAATCTGCCATATACTTTAATAAATTATCACCCTCATCCATTCCAAAAAAGGAATTGATCAGCTGGAATTTTTCAATATCGATCCTGATGAACACAAAATCTTCCGTACCGAAAATATTCAGCATATTTCTCGTATTATAAAAGAACTTTGATTTGTTCAAAATGCCGGTAAGCACATCATACTCCGCACGGTACTTTAATTCATCATCCACTCTCATCTGACTGCGCTCGATCACATTCTTTACACGAAAACGCACGATCATCGGATCATAAGGTTTCCGCATAAAATCCCATGCTCCGTATTCCAGACACTTGCACTCGATCTCATCATTGATGCCTCTCAACATCGCGATCACAGGTATATTCTGATATCTTACATCTTTGTGAAAAATTTCTAAGAGTTCCAGTCCGCTCATGTCCGGCATGATCAGGTCAAGAATGATCACAGTTACCGCCTGATACTTCTCCTCTAAAACTGCTAATGCATTCTGTCCATTTTCTGCTTCAAGCACGATATAATTGTCATTTAAAATTTCCCGCAATGCAGTCCTGTTATGTCTTGCATCATCCACAATTAATATTGTATGTTTCCTTGTCATAAGCCCTTGTGCCAGTCCTTCTCCATTTGTTAGTGGTTTCAGCCACCAGTCAAAATCTTTTTTCTTCCGTACATACCATATACTTATATGATAACAGACTTATTTTTTCTTTTCAATACAAGAATTTTTATCTGTCATTCACTTAAAAATCCATGTAAGAGAGATACAGCTCCTCAAAATCATTTTCTTCTGCCAGATTGATGACTTCTGCCATGGTCTGGATTTTTTCAAGTTCTTCTTTTGAAATTCTGCCAAGTAAAACCTCTTTTGTCCCTGCAAGAACTGTATTTCCGACCGGGATCGTTTTCACCTCAAGTTCTTTTGGGATCAGTCCAATCCCTGCCGCCTTTGTGATATCTATCTTAGTTCCAAATCCACCTGCAAGATAACAGTCGTCCACTTCGTCAAACGCAATACCCGCTTTTTTTACTAAAATATCCACTCCTGCACGGATCGCCGCTTTTGCCATCTGAAGTTCCCGGATGTCATTCTGTGTGAATTTTACTTTTTCTGCCAGTTCATATCCGGTGTCAAAATAAAGATCCGAATATGTTCCATGTTCATCGATCATCTGATGCTCCCGGAGTTCATAAACCAGATCGATCATACCTGTTCCGCAGATTCCGATTGCCTGCTGTTTCTTATTTTCTCCATCTGTTTCACCGATCACCTGAAATCCGGCTTTCCCTGTCTCCTCCATGAAAACATGTGAGATCACTCCCGGAATGCTCGCCATGCCACAGGAAATATTTCCACCTTCAAACGCTGGTCCCGCAGACGTGGACGTCACATACATATGACGGCAATTTCCAAGCACCATCTCCCCATTCGTTCCAATATCCAGCAGCAAATGATATCCTTCGGATCTGTGCATATTCATTTTTGCAATGCCAGCCATGATATCAGCCCCTACAAACGCTGAGATCCCAGGCAAAATCACAACTTTTGTATCCAATTCTTTCATTCCAAGAAAATCCGCAGCACTGCCTTCCATCCATGAAAGGTCAACTGGCAGAAAAGGCGCCACTCCCAGTGTCTCACATGAAAATCCGCGAAGCAGATGACACATCGTTGTGTTTCCTGCAATCACGATCCTTTGTATCTGCTGTTCCGTTATCTTTTCTTTTTGAAGAAGCTCCCGGATCAGTTTCTGAAGATCCTGCCGGATACACCTCTGTATCTCCCACTTTTTTCCACTATTCGATGCAGAAATTCTCGAAAGCACATCCGAGCCATAAGCTCTCTGGTGATTAACGGAAACAGCAGTCTGGCAGTCTGCCTCTGTTTCCAGATTCACAAGCAGTGCCGCCAGAGTCGTTGTTCCGATGTCGATGCAGATTCCATAAAGTGCATTTTCTGTTTTCTCTGCCGTTCCTTCTGCTGTATTTTTCAGAATTTCTTCTGTTCTCTGATTCTCCCACTGCGAAAGGACTTCTATCGTTTCTTCCAGTTCCGGAATTTCAACTTTGTATTCTTCCGTTGGATATGACTGGCATGCCAGACGATAGCCTTGCTCCAACTGCTTTTCCGATAAAAACTCTCTATCCTGCTTCGTCGGTTCTGTTGCTCCGCTTTTGTACCGCACAATACATTTTCCGCAGATTCCATTGCCATTGCATGGAGCACTGATGTATTCATTTTTTTCCTGTAACATTTCCAGAAGATTTTTCTGTTGTTTTGATCTGTCTATAATCATTTTTTCCTTCACCTTGAAAAAGCAACAAATCAGCACAGCTTCCTCGATGGAAACAGTGCTGATTTTTGTATTTTATAGTTTTTCAACTACGACTTTGCAACGTTTTTTACAGAATGCAATTCCATATGCAAGAATATCGTTTCGTCCATCCTCACGGAGTTCTGCGTCATATCTGTGATTCTTAATCTGCTCCATAGCTCGTTCACACGCCTTGTCAAGTTCATTCATGGAATGTGCGTATTTCAGTTCTATCACGATTCCAACATCTGGATTCTTAGGCTTAAGCAAAATATCTGCATATCCATCACCAGATTCTCTATTCGATTTAACCGCCCAGCCCGAATAATTTTTTAAAATACCGATCAGAATACCATGATAAAAAATCTCTTTTTCTTCGTTTCTTGCTTTCGTATCTAAAACGCTGATTGTTTCGCCAAGAAACATTGTAAGTTCCCGCTGGATGTCATCTGTCTTTCCTTCAAGAAAACCCCTGTTGATTTTTTCCGTAGATGCGTGGTCATTCGCAACTACCTGGTCAAACCAGTCACGGATTTGTAAAAGAAAGACTTCCCTGACTTCCTTGTTTGGAATGATCAATCTATACATCCCATTTTCTACATCACCATTTTTTGTGAGATATCCGGTTGTAAAAAGAACACTCCACAAATTATCAATGCTGTTATCAATCTCGTCGTAGGTCAGATCCAAACGGATTCTCTTTTCGACTGCCTCTCCCACAATCAATTGTTCGATTTCATCCTTTGTAGTTTTATCTGCCATGTCGATAAATCGTTTTACAAGATCATTTCCACTACTGTTAATCCAATATGCCTTTGGCTGCGATTTAGCCTCACTTACCAAATCGTCAACATAATTGATTACATCCCATGGGCAATAAATATCTGCATTACCAAAACGATAGCCATCATACCATTCCTTCACTTCTGTGAAATGCTTCTGCAGATTGTAATCTTCCAGCAGTTTTTTTACTTCTTCATTCGTAAAGCCGAATTCTTCATCATATCGAACATCGTCTGCCGAATAAACCTTAAAATTATTCAAGCCAGTAAAGATGCTCTCTTTGGAAACCCGAAGGCATCCTGTTAATACAGCAAACTGTAGAAAATCATTTGTTTTAAGTGCTTCACCGAACAATCCACGAATAAGTGCCACCATTTCTCTATAATAGCCATGCTGAAAGGCCTTATCAAGTGGAACATCATACTCGTCGATCAAAACAATCGTTTTCTGACCATAGTGTTGATATAAAAGTTCTGAAATTTTCTTAAGTGAGAATTTCAGCTTCGTTGCAAGAGTAGTTTCCTGTTCCCCTTGAAGTGAAATCAAATCACGATATATATTCTTTTCGTCATTGTCCAGTCTGCTACTGTTCAGCAAGAACTTAAATCGTCTCACCTCGCCAGCAATCAACTCACACAGGGCAGACCGTGCTTCTTCAAATGTTAGTCCATCTACACCTTTGAGAGACAGAAATATAACAGGATACTTTCCCATATATTCCTTACAAAGTTCTTCATTCTGCGAAATATAAAGGCCATCAAATAATGCTGTGTCTGTTCCAATCTCGAAAAAGCTCTTAAGCATACTCATATTTAAGGTTTTTCCAAATCGGCGTGGTCTGGTAAATAAATTCACTTTACTCCAATTTTCAAGAAGCTGCTCTACCAATTTTGTTTTATCCACATAATAAAAGTCTAACTTCCGAATTTCCTGAAAGTTCTCAAAACCGACTGGAAGCTTTTTTAATTCCTGCATATTTTACACACTCCTCCGAAGCTTTAGTCTTAGGATTGGGTTACATACAGCAAGGTAGACCTGTCCTAGTGTGGTTTAATTTTACCATTTAGTTTGACAAGTATCAAGCCGATAAGTCGTTGCTAAACAAAAATAACACCGATTTTCATATGTTAGTTTCTTTATGAACAAAAGCAAACGAGACATTTAAATGAATATTCAAAGAATCCGAGATTTGAGAGAAGATTCCGATTATACACAGGAATATATTGCAAAGCTTCTGAATGTAAACCAGCGCACTTATTCCAGATATGAAAATGGAGAACATGCAATTCCACTTACAATACTTTCTTTTCTTGCAGACATCCAAAAAACCCATATCAGCGAATCAACGCTGATATGGGTTTTTTTTATACACAACCTTCTCCAAAGAATGAGTACTCTTATTTATTGCTGATAGCTGCCTGAGCTGCTGCTAAACGAGCGATTGGTACACGGAATGGTGAGCAGGAAACATAGTCTAAACCAATCTTGTGGCAGAATTCTACGGAAGAAGGATCTCCACCGTGCTCTCCACAGATACCAACATGAAGTTTTGGATTTACTGGTTTACCAAGTTTGATTGCCATATCCATTAACTTACCAACACCGTTCTGGTCAAGTTTTGCAAATGGATCGTTCTCGAAGATCTTTGTATCATAGTAAGCATTTAAGAACTTACCAGCATCGTCACGGGAGAATCCAAATGTCATCTGGGTTAAATCGTTAGTACCGAAGCAGAAGAAATCAGCTTCTGTAGCGATCTCATCAGCAGTAAGAGCTGCTCTTGGGATCTCGATCATAGTACCAACTTCGTACTCTAATTTAACGCCTGCTGCTGCGATTTCAGCATCTGCTGTCTCAACAACAACTTTCTTAACATATTTTAACTCTTTTACTTCACATACAAGTGGAATCATGATTTCTGGTTTTACTGTCCAGTCTGAATGTTTCTTCTGTACGTTGATAGCTGCACGGATAACAGCTTTTGTCTGCATCTTAGCAATTTCTGGATAAGTAACTGCAAGACGGCATCCTCTGTGTCCCATCATTGGGTTGAACTCATGTAAAG
>OIZG01000973.1_pt1 | contig 20018 bp, 20 predicted proteins | sample 1588561 | NCBI WGS metagenome assembly OIZG01 (sample SAMN03283267) | human gut metagenome | biome: human-associated habitat; material: feces | host: Homo sapiens | place: USA | collected 2013 | reverse complement strand
CCCGTCCAGTCAAGGATTCACCACATTTATGGGTGCCCCCTGGAGATAGGCCCGCACATTGTCCACAGTGCAGTCCATGATCCGCTGCCGACTCTCCTTTGCTCCCCAGGACATGTGGGGTGTGATGATACAGTTCTTCGCTTTGAGCAGCGGGTTGTCGCCCCGGATGGGCTCCGTGGACACCACATCCAGGCCGGCCGCGGCCACCTTGCCGGAGTTGAGGGCGTCCGCCAGATCCTGCTCCACCACCATCTGCCCCCGGCTGTTGTTGATGATGATGACGCCGTCCTTCATTTTTGCGATGTTCTCCCGATTGATGATCCCGGTGTTGAAGGGGAACAGCGGCATCTGGAGTCCCAGAACATCAGACCGGGCAAAGAGGTCGTTCAGCGTGACATACTCCACCCCCATCGCCTCTGCGTCCTCCCGCTGCTTCGCGTCATAGGCAATCACGTGCATCCCCAGCGCCGTGGCGATTGCCGCCGTATGGATGCCGATGTTGCCGCACCCCAGCAGGCCATAAGTCTTCCCCGCCAGTTCGATCAGGGGATAATCCCAGTAGCACCAGTCTGGGCAGTTCTCCCACTTGCCTTCGTGAACAGTCCGGTCGTGGTGGCCGATGTGGTGGCACACCTCCAGCAGCAGCGCGATGGCAAACTGGCTGACAGACTGGGTGCCATAGACCGGCACATTGGACACCGGAATTTTCCTCTCCTTTGCGCTGGCCACGTCCACCACGTTGTACCCGGTCGCCAGCAGAGCTATGAACCCAATGGACGGACACGCCTCCATCGTCCAGCGGGAGATGGGCGTCTTGTTGGTGATCACCACTTCCGCATCGCCGATGCGGCGAATGATCTCCGCTTCATCGTCCAGCGGCGTCCGGTCATACACCGTCAGATCACCCAGTTTTTCCAGCGCATCCCAGTTCAGATCGCCGGGGTTTTCCGTGTATCCGTCCAGTATTACGATCTTCATTTGTCGCTCCTCCCGATTTATTTTCCCCCCGCCTTAAGTGGCCGGGGGATGGTATTGTCTCCTGTTTCAGCACTTCTGCAGAATATCCACGGAGACGCCGTACTTGCCGGCCAGCTCCTGGAATTCCTTCTCGATAGCAGGGCTGATGTCGATGCCCTCCTTCTCCGCCTTCTGGGTAGAACGGTACTCGATTTCTCCGGGGATCATAATCTCCTGGAAGCCGGGTGCCGTGGGGGCAGCCTTCAGTTCGTCATACATGGCATCTGTCCGGGCCTTGAAGGTTTCAAGATCCACAAAGCGACCGATGTCGATGGCCCCCATGAAGTAGCCCACGCCGGAAGGCTCGGTAGGATTTTCAAACATCCGGGGGATCTGCCGACTATTATTGCCGCCGCAGAGGCAACAGCAGATCACGTCGATGATCAGCGCCAAGGCGTAGCCCTTGGCACCTCCCAGCGGCGTCAAGGCACCCTTGTTGGCCACATTGGGATCTGTGGTAGGGCTGCCGTCCGGAGCCAGCGCCCAGTTGTCGGGAATGGACTTGCCCTCCTTCATGGCCAGGGCGATCTTGCCTTTGGCCACGGTGCTGGTGGCCATGTCCAGCACCAGGTCGGGGTACTTGCCGGAAGGCACCGCCACAGTCAGGGGGTTGGTTCCTAACATGGCGGTGGCTCCGCCGAAAGGCGCCACCAGGGCGGGAGAATTGCAGATATTGAAGCCGATCATCCCCTCTGCCGTGGCCTGCATGGCATAAAAGCCACCGAAGCCGTAGTGGGATGCGTGGTTCACTGTGCAGAAACTGACACCATACTCCTTGGCCCGCCGGATGCATTCCTGCATGGCGGCGGTGCCAATGGTGGAGCCCATGCTGTTGTTCCCGTCCATAGAGAACACAGCACCCTGATCCATGGTGATGGTGGGCTGAGCTGTTGCGGAGGTACACCCCCGCTCAATGCGAGTCACATAACCGCTCAGGCGGGTCATCCCGTGGGAGCGGACACCCCGCATGTCGCTGAGCAGCAGGTTTTTCAGCAGCGTTTCGGCATCCTTATGGGACATGCCAACTTTTTCCGCCACTTGAATACCGAACTCGCGCAGAGATTCAACTGTATATTTCATGGGAAAAGACCTCTTTCTTTGTTTACTTGGTGGGCGCGACAGCAGCCCGGCGGCGCTGCATTTCGGCACGCCAATCCATGATCTGTTTTGCGGTGACTTTCTCACCCTTGGCAATGGCCGCCTGGCAGGGGCCCTTCAGGGCCTCCTCCGCGTCCATGGCCCGGACACATGCCGCCGCCAGCTCCCCAGCAATCTCGCTGGGAATGACGATGGCACCGTGGGAATCCGCATGGATCAGATCGCCGGGGCAGACCGTCATGCCGCAGATGTCCACCGCTGTGCCGGCCTCTACCATGTGAATATAGGCGTGAGAAATCAGCACCTCCTTGGAAAACAGGTAGAAGCCGACCTTTTTTACCTCTTCGATGTCCCGAACGCCACCGTCGGTAATAACGCCGATGCAGCCCAGTGCCCGGTGAACCGTTGCCTGCACATCGCCCCAGAAGGATCCCACCGGTACCCGATCCAAATCCTGAATCGCCGCCACCATAGGCAGGTCAAAATTCTCATACTGGCGGTAATATGCCTCCATCACCTGGTTATGGGCAGGCGTAGCCGGGTGCCTGGCAGAGATGACACCGGTGCGGGCATAGCCCACCATGGGCTTATCGCTCATGGCGGTGTGCATCCGAAGCTCCGGCCGGGTGAACCCCTCTGTACGGCCCCGCACGCCGAAGCCCTCGATAGCATTGCAAATGGTGGGAGTGTCAAACTTGGCCAGCGCATCCAGCTGTTCCCGTGTCAGCAATTCCATCTTAATATGCCCTCTTCAGATCGTCAAGAATGGTGTGAGATGTCTGCATGACGTTCTTGGCACCATTGACGATATAGTTGAAGTCAAAGTTCATGCACATGAAGTTGACACCGCGACGAACCCAGTCCTTAATGAACTTCTCGCTGCAGGCGCCGGACACGCCGAATAGCTTGCCGGTGCCAGAAAGCGCCTCGCCGATCTTGTCGAACTGCTCCAGTACTTCGGGGTCATTGACGGTATAGGTGCGCTCCGGGGTGTTCATACTCATGGTGAAGTCGTTGGGCCCCACGACGAAACCGCTAATCCCAGGCAGCTTGGCAATCTCCGGCAGATCCTTTACCACATCGATGTGCTCGATCTGGACAATGGTGAGGATGTATTTGTCCGTATTGGCCACATACTCGTTCTTGTCCCATATACCGTAATTGACTGCACGGCGGGTTCCCATGCCCCGGATGCCATCGGGGGGATAATGGGTGGCGGCGGCAGCCTGCTTGGCCTCTTCCAGAGAGCAGACCATGGGTACAACGATACCGTCCGCGCCCATGTCCAGAATGGCTTTGATGATGACGGAGTCATTCCAGGGCACCCGGACGATGCCGGCGGCCCCGGCAGCCCGGCAGGCCATCAGATGATTCTGAATATCCTTGCGGTCGATGGCACTGTGTTCGCCATCAATCCAGACGAAGTCAAAGCCGCAACCGGCGATCATCTCTGTGACAAAGGGGCTGTCGAAGCCAACATGGGAGCCCAGCGCCAACTTGCCGGCAGCCACCTTATCTGTGATTTTATGCGCGTTATACATGGAATATCCTCCCTATAATGATTATATTTGCCCAGAAAAAGAGCGGCAGATCCGGCCGGTTTTCGACCGGACCTGCTGTCAAAAGAAGAACCGTCAGAGAATCTTACTTGAAGTAATCGGCATAGGCCATCATCTTCTCATTTTCTTCCTGGATGTAGGCAATGGACTCTTCGGTATCCATGAAGAGCGGGGTCTGGTTGTAAGCAGTCTTGATTTCCTCGGCATATTCGGGCATCTCGGAGACTTCCTTGAACGCAGCGGCAAACTTCTCCGTGATGGCAGGATCAGTGCCCTTGGGGAATAGCACATAGTACATCAGGTCATAGGACATATTCACGCCCTGCTCCAGGCAGGTGGGAACGTCAGGCAGGTAGTCCAGACGCTCGGAGGTGGTAACTGCCAGATACTTAAAGTCACCGGAGGTCACATAGTCCTGCACAGTGCCGATGGGGTTGATGATAACATCCAGATGGCCACCCAATAGGTTGGCAACACGCTCAGCAGAGGAAGAGGCGTTGACGATGTTCAGCTGCGCATCCTCCTCCACATTCAGAACCACAGATGCCCAGTGAGAGGTAGCGCCGGTGTTGGCCGCAATCTTCACCGTCTGGGGATTGGCCTGGGAGTATTCGATCAGCTCTTCCATGGTGTCATAGGGGGCGTCGGCCCGAACTACAACAGCCTCGCCGGCGCTCTTGCCCACCACAGCTACCACGTCGAACGCCTCAGAGCCGTAATCGGCAATGCCGGTGGCCTGGTTGATGTTCAGGCAGGTGTGATAGAACAGGCAGGTATAACCATCGGGAGTGGCATTCTTCACCTCTTCGGAGCCCAGAGCGCCGCCGTTGCCGGTGATGTTGGTAACAACTACAGTTTTACCCAGCACATCCCCCAGATACTTTGCATAAGTACGGGCGTTGAAGTCCGTGTCGCCACCGGCGCCCATGGGTACGATCATGTTGATGGACTTGGTGGGCCAATCGGTTCCGCTGTCATCCGTGGCGGTGGCGGCGGTGTCATCGTCAGTGTCAGAGGTATCCGAGGTGCCGGAAGCGCAGCCGGCCAGAATCATGCACATCATTGCAGCGGCGGAGAACAGCGCAATCAGTTTCTTCCAAGTTTTCATTTCGAGACTCCCTTTCTTTTTCTTTTCATAATTGAACAGCACCCGCTGTTGGGAACAAAGTCAGGCGTTTGCGGCAACCTTCCGATCCTTCAGATGCTTACGGACAGTGAGGATAATGGAGATGGCGGCCATCACCAAAAATACGCAGGAGATGGGAGACGTCACAAATGTGGAGACATCACCATTAGAATACATCAGAGCACGGCGCAGATTAGTTTCAATCGTCGCGCCCAGCACAAAGCTCATGATCATGGGAGCCAGGGGGATATCCAGCTTACTCATAGCATAGCCCACCAAGCCAAAGAAGATGATCGACCAGCAGTCAAAGATCCGGTTATTCAGTGCAAATGCACCGATCACACAGAGGACAATGATAATGGGCATCAGATAGTACTTGGGCACCTTCAGAACCTTTGCAAAGATCCGCAGGCCGAACATCTGGATGATGATCATCATGATAGATGCCACGCACATGGCCGCAAATACGCCATATACCACATCAGGATGGGAGGTGAACAGCAGAGGGCCAGGCTGGACGCCGTGGACGATCAGGCCGCCCAGCAGCATGGCGGTGGCTGCGTCGCCGGGGATACCCAGGGTCAGCAGGGGAATCATGGCGCCGCCGATGGTGGCGTTGTTGGCGGCCTCAGAGGCCACAACGCCGTCGATAATACCGGTGCCGAACTTCTCGGGATATTTGGACTTGTTCTTGATTACTGTATAGGCCAGCAGATTGCTCATAGCTCCACCGATTCCAGGCAGAACACCAATGCCAGTGCCTATCAGAGCGGAAATCAAAAAATTCCACTTCTGGCTCAGGAACTCCTTCAATGTAAAGCCAAATCCCTTACCAGAGAACTGCATCACCTGGCCAGAGCCGGCAATTAATTGCTTCTTATTGGCAGCGGTGCTGAGAATCTCAGAGATAGCGTATAGACCTACCAGCACTGTCAGGATGTCAAAACCGCCGCGAAGTCCGGAAAAGTCAAAGGTATAGCGGTTGACTGCGTCGATGGGAGCAGCGCCAACAGTGACGAAGACGATACCCAGAGCTGCCGAAATCAAACCCTTGATCAGGGATTTTCCCGCCAAACTGGCAATCAGTGTTAAAGCAAATATAGAGACAGAGAAATATTCAGCTGGGCCAAACTTCAGTGCGAAGTTCGCGATAACAGGAGAGATGAACACCAGCGCCAGGATACCGAAAATAGTACCCAGAAAGGAGAATACCGTTCCGACACCCAACGCCTTGTATGCCTGTCCTTTTTTTGCCAAGGGGCTGCCATCAAAGCAGGTGGCCACTGAGGCGGGCGTACCAGGAATATTGATTAGAATGGCGGCAATCAGGCCGCCAGACACGGCCCCGATATAAATTGCCATCAACAGGGCCATTCCTTTAATAGGACCAAGGCTATATGTGACCGGCAGGAACAGGGCGATGCCTGTAACGGCTGTCAGGCCGGGAACAGAACCAAAAATAATACCAACAATGACGCCGAGAATCATCAATACCAGAGTTTCCGGCGTTGCAATTGAAACAAGACCGTCAATGAATAGCTGCCACATATCTCATCCTCCTTTTAACCAAGAATACCGCGCGGCAGAACCATGTCCAAGCCGTACACAAACAGATAATACACGCCGACAGAGACAACCACCGAGAGGATGAGAATCAGGGGAATATTCCGCTTCTCAGCCGGCGTCAGCAGGAGCATGGTGGCAATCAGGAACAGCACGGAAGAAATCATGAATCCCAGGGTAGACAGCAACGCCATGTAGATGATCAGGATCACAAAGATGGCGACCAGCGCTTTGGTGTCCGCGTTCCGGTTGGCAGCATCGTCGTCCCAGTCCTCCACCTTGAATTCCTCGTCCTCTTCAGAAGCTTGGGTAGTCTGGGCAGCCGGGGCATTTTTGGCAGCCTTGGACGAAAAAATCAGTTGCAGGATGCTCAAGACGATTAGCAGGATGCCGACTACCTTTGGCACGAAGGATGAGTCTACCACTGAAGATCCACCGTATGCATCGTAGATTGGAATCGTGAATGCCAGCGCAAAATAGACAACGCCGATGATCAGGAAGATGATGCCTACCAGCATTTCTTTGTTCTGCAAGAGTTTTTTCATTCGTTCTCACCTCCAAAATCAGTCACTTCGTGGCTCCTTGGGAACCACAACGGGCCAGGACGGCTGTTTACCGGAGAGTACTTCGTCGATGCCCATGGCAGCGTGCAGCCCCATGCGATCCGTGGTCTCCAAGGTCAGCGCCGCATTGTGAGGGGTTACCACCACGTTAGGCAACTGGAACAGCGGATCCTCTGGGCTGGGGGGTTCGGCGGGATAAACATCCAGTCCCGCGCCGGCGATGGTGCCGTCCTGCAGGGCCTTGATCAGATCCTCCTCCCGGATCAGGTCGCCCCGAGCCGCGTTGATCAGGTAAGCCGTCGGCTTCATCATTCCGATCAGGCGGCTGTCCACGCAGTTGCGGGTCTCCGGGGTGGAAGGCATGTGGATGGACACGATGTCGCTGCCGGAGAAAATCTCCTCCATAGTCTCACAGCGCTGAACCTCCGGCTCCCACCGCTCCGCGGGCAGGAAGGGATCGTATCCCAGCACCTTCATGCCAAAGCCGTTGATCGCTTTTTTCGCAACCATGTGGCCGATCTTGCCAAGACCCAGCAGACCCAGAGTCTTACCCTCCAGATCCATGCCCTTGACCCGATTGCGGATCTCGTAATCATCAGTCCGGATGGCCCGGTCAAAAACGATCAACTTCTTGGCACAGGCCAGAATCAGCATCATGGTATGCTCTGCAACTGCCACCGTGTTGGACAGAGGGCCGTTGGTCACCCAGACGTTCAGATCTCTCGCCGCGTCCAGGTCGATCTTATCCAGCCCCACACCGTGCTTGCTGATGATCTTCAGTTTGGGCGCAGCCTCCATGATCCGGCGGGTGATATGCTCATTGCGCGCCAGCAACGCATCACAGTCTGCCACGTCCTCCATAATGGTTTGTTCATCGATCCCACGGCCCATTTTAATGACATATCCGCGTTCCCGCAGATAGTCCTTTCCAGGTTGGGAAATATCCGAAGGGATCAGAACCTTTTTTTCCATGTGGTCACATCCTCTCTCATCTGTTTGCTAAACTATTGTAGCATTTTTTGTGCCAATTTGAAAAATCCGGTTCGTTTTTAAATTCTTTTTTCAATTTGCTAAAATATTAGCAATTTGTTTTGTCGGTGTTCACCGAAAGTAAAGCCAAATACAAGGACGAAGTTTTTGTCTAATTTGCCATCATCTGTCTCACCTGTTCAATTTATCGTTCATTTTGTTTAACTGCTGTTTTAAGCGCCTTGTTTTTTCGCTTGACGTTCCAAAAAGTGTTTGATATGATTGCATTATAAAACATTTAAGAACAGGAGGGCTGCTATGGTTCGGATTGCCATTATTATCCCGTACGCCAGCATGGCTTCCCTTGCGCAGGAGGTCTTTCAGGAACACACGGCCCGAATGCGCCTGCAGCGGCGGGATTCTACCGAATATTCCCTAGAAATCGTGGTGGCGGCCACCACACAGGAACTCCAGATCCCGGATTGTGACGCCATGATCGTCCGTGGTGCCACCTATTTGGATCTTTGCCAGAATGCGCGCTCTGTCCCAGTGATTGAACTGATCATCAATGGCACGGACATTGTGAACATGTTGTTACAGTTGCGACAGAAATACGGTTCTGTCCCTGCGGCTATTCTGGGCACACAGAACATGATCCTAGGCGTAGAGAAGCTGGCCCGCCAGCTGAATGTGGACGTGACGTCCTACTGTTTTCCGGAAAACTCGGTTTCAGAGATTCGCAAATGTGTGGAGCAGGCTGCCCGGGACGGAAAAAAAGTCATTATCGGCGGAGGAACCGGATGCCGTCTGGCAGAGGAAATGGGGCTCCCTTCCATGCTGATCTCCTCCGGGCGGGAGGCCTTCTGGAACGCCATTTCGGAGGCCAAACAGCAGGCAAAAATCAGCATTGTAGAACGAGAAAAGGCCCTGAGCCTCCAGGCCATGCTGGACAACGCCTACGAGGGACTGGTGGCCATCGACCGCAACCAGCAGATCTCCTTTTTGAACATGGCGGCCATTCAGATTCTGCAGCTTTCCCAACGGGAACAGTATCTGGGGAAGCCCGTTTCGTCTGTGTTTTCCACTCCAACACTGCAGCGGATTGTGTCCGCTCCTGAAAACACTGATGAGATCATCGAGTACAAGAACACCCACCTGTCCGTAAAGACCAGAAGCCTTGCCATGCACGGTGCGCCGGTAGGCAAGGTGATTTCTCTGCTGAATGCAGCACAGATTCAGACAACAGAGGATCAGCTCCGCAAGACGCTCCACCACAAAGGGCATCAGGCAAAATATTCCTTTGACAACCTGATTACCCGCAGCCCCCATATGCTGGAGTGCATCCAGGAAGCCAAGGCTTATGCCCAGACAGACTCCAATATTGTAGTAGTGGGCGAAACTGGAACCGGAAAGGAGCTGATCAGTCAGAGCATCCACGCATACAGCCACCGAGCCCAAAATAATTTCGTGGCTCTGAACTGTGCGGCGCTGCCGGAAAATCTGCTGGAAAGTGAGCTGTTCGGCTATGTGGAAGGTGCCTTCACCGGTGCCGCTAAGAGCGGCAAGCCCGGTCTTTTCGAAATTGCCCACAATGGCACCATCTTTCTGGATGAGATCTCCGAAATCCCCCTCGATCTTCAGGGAAGGCTTCTGCGGGTTCTGCAGGAACGGGAAATCATGCGTCTGGGCGGTAACCGCGTGATCCCCATCAATATCCGGGTCATCGCAGCCACTAATAAAAATCTGGAAGATCTGGTTCATGCAGGAAAATTCCGCAGTGACCTGTATTACCGGTTGTATGTCCTACAGTTAAATCTGCCTGCCCTACGGGATCGGCGGGAGGATATTCCTCTTCTGGTGCAGGGATTTGTCCGCCAGTTTCAGGCACGGGAGGGGCTCACCACCCCGCTGGAATTGAGTGAGCACGACTATCGTCTGTTGCAGGATCGTCCCTGGCGGGGCAATATCCGAGAATTGCAGAATTTCTGTGAGCGCTTAGTAGTTCTCTATCAACCGGGGAGCTCTGTATCTGCCCTGTTGGCACATCTGCTGGGCACCTCCTGTTCTCCCGACCCGGAGCCCCAGCTCCTCTCACCTATCCCGGGGCCATCCCGTGCTAGGATCGACCTGCCCTATGAAACACTTCAGTCCGTTCTAATGGAATGTCGCGGCAACCGGACTAGGGCCGCTGCAAAGCTGGGAATCAGCCGTGGCACGCTCTGGCGGATGCTGAAAAAATACCAGGGCGAGGCATAACACCGCTGTGGGCCTTCTTTTATCATACAGTATGGATAGATTCGTCAAAGAGAGGGGAAAATCCTTGGCCTGCCAGGCTTTTGCGAACTCGGCGGTCTGCACCATGGACCTCCCTCCTCTCTTTGTTCGTACACACACCATACCGCAAAGGAATCCAAAAGTCGAGAGAATTATGATACGGAGAGAAAAATAGCAGGAACAGGGGATGGCTTTCCCCACAGGGCCCACCAGGCAGAGGGCTTATATATTGTTTTATTGCCCCGTAAATTTTGAGCTGTAAACGGCGGTGGATAGGTGTTTGTATGACTTGTATCGGGCTGAGGGACAAAAGAGAAACCCTCTCCGCCAGGACCGGTAATGGTTCCAGCGGGGAGAATCTGACCACATTTTTTGCCACAGTGCGGTGTGGAGTATGCGGGGACACTGCGTTTGAAGAGTGATGGAAAGTAAATGAAATAGAGCGGATATGGTTAAAAACAAGCGGAAATTGTGCGAAAAACATTTAGATATTTTATTGACTGGTATAAAATATGCGCGATCTGCGCCGAAAATCGCCGCCGAGCCGAAAGCACTTTTTTGAGCGGCTGAAAACGGCGGTTTTGCTGATTGACCGCGGAACGTCCACCTTGAAAAGTCCTCTGTCACGGGTGTTTTCCGTCCCTCACGTTCACCCAAGACTGCGAAAACACCTCTCAAGGTGCACCTTAGACTGCGGTTTTGAAAGCGTGAAAAAGCCCCGCACTGCGGGGCTTTGTGGCTGAGAGGTGCCCGATTAGGGGCACCTCTCTTTATCTTGTACTAAAATCGAACGGCCTTCGCCACTCGAAAAACCTTCCTGTAAAGTTAGGCTTTTCGCTCAAAATCGTTCCCGCAAATATCGTCCAAAAGTTACCGTCACAACGCTGTTCCAAACCGTTTCTCATCCCGTTTTTCAACTTCTCGCACAAATGGCCCACGTTTGCTTTCACGAGTGAAAGCGGGTACACGCTCGGCTCTCGGAGAAAGATCGCACACAGCGGCTCACACGGCGAAACATGGGCCTTCCGGACGGGGCCGCTATCACTACCATCGACACGTACTGCACGTTTACGAACATCCCCGGTCCGGGTATCAGAACGGCGTACTTTGCCGCTTTTAGGCCTTGATCCGGTATGCTCCCGAAGAACGCAGAGAGCCTTCGGAACAGCGATGCGCATGATGCGCGTCGCTGTCCCGAGGCGTCGCGGCCCCGCTGGGCTGCGTGATCTTTTCCGTTTCTGTCGAAATTGCGGCTTGTATGCCCTGCGCTCAGGGGCTTTCCGTGTGTGCGAGGCGAGGGGTGGTATCACTACCCTCAGCGCGCTTTACGTGCTGCTGAAACGCCGGACGGCCGCTTGTCAAAACGGCTCATTTGCCGTTTTCTGAGGTTGGGTAGCCTTCATTGATTTCAGCGGCGCAAAATGTGCTTGGCAGGCAAGTCTACTTATGATAGACTTCAAGTATCGGAAATCTATCGCAAGTAGACTGGTAAAAAAGGAGTGGCACATATGGACGGTTACAAACTGGGCGTTGTTGAGACGCGTTTTGCAGAACTCATCTGGCAGCACGAGCCGCTGACCTCCGGCGAGCTGGTGAAACTATGCGAACAGGAGCTGCAATGGAAAAAATCCACGACCTACACAGTTTTGAAAAAACTCTGCGAACACGGTATCTTTCAGAACGAAAACGGCACGGTAACTTCCCTTCTCTCACAGGAGGGTTATAACGCCGTACAGAGCGAGAAATTTGTGGAGGACACCTTCGACGGTTCTCTTCCCGCGTTTCTGGCGGCTTTTACCACCCGGAAATCTCTTTCGGAGAAGGACATTGCGGAAATTCAGCGCATGATTGACCGCTGCGGAAAGGAGTGAGCCTATGGCCGCCGTCTTTTTGAAGCTCTTGAATCTGAGCATTTCCGCAAGCTGGCTGGTGCTGGCCGTGCTGGTACTGCGCCTGGTATCAAAGCGTTCGCCCAAGTGGATGAATGTTCTGCTTTGGGGCATCGTCGCGCTGCGGCTGGTTCTGCCATTCTCCATAGAGAGCGCGTTGAGCCTGATCCCCAGTGCCGAAACGGTCAGTCCCGCAGCCGTGCAGTTTGACCCTGCGCCGACCATCACCAGCGGCGTGAGCGTTATCGACAATGCTGTGAATCCCTCGCTCAGCGAGCATTTTTCCGCCGTGCCAACAGCCAGCGTCAACCCGCTCTATGTCTGGACGGAGATCGCAGGCTGGGTGTGGCTCATCGGCCTTGGAGCCATGCTGCTCTATGCGCTCGTGAGTTATCTTCGGCTGCGCCGGCGCGTGAGTGTATCGCTCCCCGTTCAGGATCACATTTATCTTTGCGATGCCATTTCCTCGCCGTTCATCCTCGGCGTTGTAAAACCACACATCTATCTGCCCTCCGGTCTGGATGAGGTACAGCGGCAGAATGTACTGGCGCATGAGCAAGCGCATCTCGCGCGGCGTGACCACTGGTGGAAGCCGCTGGGCTTCGCGCTGCTTGCGGTTTACTGGTTCAACCCCGTGCTGTGGCTCGCCTATACACTGCTCTGCCGCGACATTGAACTGGCCTGCGATGAGCGGGTGATCCGCACGATGGACGAGAGCGCCGTCAAGACCTATTCCACGGTGCTGCTTGCGTGCAGTATACCGCGCAAGGCGGTCATCACCTGCCCACTGGCGTTCGGTGAAGTTGCCGTCAAGGAACGTGTTCGGAATGCGCTGCGCTACAAAAAGCCCGCGTTCTGGGTGGTCGCGGCGTCGGTCGCCGTGTGCGTCGTTGTGGCGGTGTGCTTTCTGACGAATCCGCCTACGGATACCGACGCCGCCGGACTGGTCGGTTTCCATCGGGAACAGGTCACTTATGCCGATGTAACGGACGAAAGCGGCGCGCAGCCATCCAACGTCCAGTTGACGGCGGAAGAAACGGACGCCGTCTACGCTCTGCTGGATGCCCTGCAATACAAACGCCTTGGTGCTGCGTCAGCAATGGAGGACTGCTATGCAAGGCTCTATTTTATCAGCGCCGCGGGCGAACGCTGCGAGATCATGCTCTCTGAGCGTGAAATGCTGGTCAACCCCATCACAGGCGGCAAGACAGCGCGGCTCTATGAGCTGCGTTCCGGAAGTACGGAGTTGAGAGACTATCTGCTTGGATGCATTGGCACAAGCGATGCGGCGCTCACCGCGTCATCCGTGTCTATCCAAAAAATCTCAGAAACCGCCTACCGGAATGCCTTAGCCGAGGAAAAGACTTCCGCAATGTGGGATGGAAAGAACAGTTCTCCTGTCTGCCCGGAACGAGGAACTGCGGACTACTATCAGGTCTCTGTGCGCGATGCCGGATATAACAACGAGCTTCCCATTAACGCAAATATCTACTTCGCCGTGATACCGGGTGAAGGTTTGGCAGAGGAAAGCTATTTTACCCTGATGGAGATGCCTGTGTCCCCCCGCTATCATAATGTGATCACATATGCCACGAACGCAGTCAGCGCGGGCGTGTTCCTGAAATTGGAGATCAGCGTTGTCGCTTACTATGACGGAGACGGCCAACCGGTTCGAAGTGAAGACTTCACATACGCTCTGAGCTGCTTCTGCGATCTTGAAGCGTTAGAAATCTAGCAACTTCGCATGACGGGCGAAGGATTCCGCCCTGAAAACGGAAGCAGTCCGGCAGATGCCCTCATCGGCAGCTATAATGCTATCGAGCAGCATCAAGACAGCATTGTGCTTGATGCCGAAAAATGGCAAGGAAATTATTCTAAGACCTTTATTGTTACTGACAAGACTAAAGTACCAATTAGCACTCTAATCACTGTATATCTTACCTATGAAAGTAATGATAACGGAGGATATTCTATTGTTAGTATTGACTTGGTAAAGGCGGAAAAGAATAGTGGATGGACTTATGTTGATAATGTAGCTACTGTAAATGGTGACATATTATATAGCAATCAAAGGCGTGAAGCGGTAATACCAGTTGCATATCAAGCGAGTATAGGAAGTGGGTTGCAACCGCAAGATTGTCTAATCCGGCTTGACTTGTCACAAATTGACCGTTTCACCCTTCCCAGTCAGGATGAGATCAACAATCTGCACGGCGATACGGCATCGGATGACTTTAGTATCAGCGGCACCGTTTTTTCCTATGGGGATGAAAGCTGGGATCTTGCGGAGCAAAGTCCCGCCATCACTTCTCTCCTCAACTGTGACGCAGTAGGGCAGTACGTGGTAATTACTGGCCACGGTGGACCGAAAAACGCCCTTTACTTCATTTTTGATACGGGAAGCGCAGCTTCTCCAACGCTTTCAGCGGCACCCACCTCGTCTGGCAGTACGATGATCTTTCCACCGCCGCCTACGTTGATGGCAGCAACATTCTCTCGATTGATGGGCGCACACTTGCCGAATTGGACCTTGCGGAAAATGAGTACGTCTATGGTCTTTCCTATTCACAGGACGGCACAGTGCTGACCGCGACCATCGTAAGCAGCGAAGAAACGGAACGAATTGTCCGTCTCACTCTCCCCTAATCATATCACACACCGCGTTTCAGGAAAATTTTCTTTTACTTTCTCTGATTTCATGGTATATTTATGTTAGCAAAGGGGTGGTTTTATGGCGCCATACAGCATTGAAGAACTCCGTAATATTGTTTCCCCCATCGCGCGGGCCCACGGTGTGGCAAGCGTATCCCTTTTCGGCTCTTACGCCAAGGGCTTGGCTGATGCTGGCAGCGATGTTGATCTTAAAATCGACAAGGGTGCTCTGCGCTCCCTGTTCCAACTCTGCGGGTTTCGGCTGGCCATTGAGGATGCCTTAAAGCTGCCGGTGGATCTGGTGACAAGCGACTCCTCCGATAAATCATTCTTAGACATGATCCAGAAAGACGAGGTGGTGCTCTATCGAAACGCGTGACCGACTTATTTTGCAAAAAATCGTTCTCTATTGCCAGCGTGTTGCTGACAATTTGGAGCGCTACCATCATGACTTTTCTGCTTTTGAGCAGGACTATCTCTTTCAGGACGCTTGTTGTATGTGCGTTGTCCAGATTGGCGAATTAGTATCGCAGCTTTCCGACGAAACTAAGGCACAAAACAAAGCAATTCCGTGGCGTATCATTAAGGACACCCGGAATTTCTATGTCCACGCTTATGGTGCAATCGACATCCCCTCTGTGTGGGATACACTGATAAATGACATTCCTGCTTTGAAAATTGCCTGTGAAGCGATCCTGACCCAGTTTTGACCCAGAATGGAATTGGAACGGGCAGGGCTGGACGGAAACAATGGAAAATCCGCCGAGCGAACGGCGGCAAAAAGCACAAATCGGAGCCGAAATGACTCCGATTTGCCCTTGAGACTGCCTCATAACCCGGAGGTCGCAGGTTCGAGTCCTGTCTCCGCAACCAGAAAGTCCTGATTTCTTGCGAAATCAGGACTTTTTCCGTACTTTTGCGTCCAATAACTTACTTGCTGTTTTTTCTGACCCAAACGCTGACCCCAACGGGAGCGGGTAGCGGAAAGCACTATACCGTGCCAGAGAGAATGCTGCCCATTGTTTTTGCCGCTTCACGCTTAGCCGAGGTCGTTACATGAGCGTAGGTGTCCAGCGTGAAGCCTGCCGAAAAATGCCCCAGCATACCAGACACGGTCTTGATGTCCACGCCGTTTTGCAGTGCCAGCGTTGCGAAGGTGTGGCGGAGGTCATGAAAGCGTATCCTCGGTAGACCCGCCCGTTTCAGCACTCTTTGCAGCATATGCAGGACGCTGTCTGGTGACATGGGGCCTCCGGTGGGTGACGGGAACACCCACTCGCTATTTCCGACTTTGCATTTCTGCATTTTCAGAACGTCTATCGCATCCGCCGACAGCGGCAGTGTGCGGTAGGCGTTTTTTGTTTTCAGCGGCATCTCAATGATCTTGCCGTTGATGCGCCCGATCTGCCTTTGAACCCGAAGGTCTCCTTTTTCCAAATCAATGTCCGACCATTTTAATCCGAGCAACTCGCCCCGCCGCAGGCCGGTGGTCAGGTCGATGTAGTACAGGGCGAACACGCCGCTGTCTTTTGCCTCGCGGAGGAAGGACGTCAGCTGCTCAACGGGAAGCGTCTGCATTTCCTTGTGCTCCGCCTTCGGCAACGCGCAGCCGTCTGCCGGATTGCGGGCGATCAGCCGCTGCTCGTTTGCCAGCTTCAGGGCAGAGGAAATGATTTGATGGATGTTGCGTACTGTTTTGGCGCTCAGTCCCTTGGGCTGCTTCTGTGCTTCGATTCGCTCTACCCGCCCTTCCGCCAACAATTTCTTGTAGAACTGTTGCAGATGCAGCGTCGACAGATCATTCAACGGGATCTTATGTGCGGGACCTGCTCTATGACGCCTTGCGCGACGCAAGTATTTCCGTAGAAGCCTTTGAAGAGAGCGTTTCGTCTGAGAATGTCTACCGGCGCTGCGGGATCACCAGAACGGCCAATCCGAGGGGCCGTCCGCCGAAGAAAAAGGCGGGTGAGCAAGCATGACCAACGAGCAACTAATTCGCCAATATTATGACGGCGATGAGGCCGCGCTGGAAAAGCTGTACCATAAAAATATCGGGCTGATCCGCAGAATCGCCAAGGAAGCAGCAGCGGAGTTAACTGCCTGACGGCGGACTCACATCATCCAAATCAATTTTCCGCGTATACGAAAACGATTCTGGATGACCTTTGCGGCGAGGGTGCGTTGGAGCTTCTGATGCGAATACAGAGCAGAGAATATGACGAAAGCCGCGCCGTGCTCACCACCTATCTCTACCCGCATTTGAAGGGGCGCATGACCCGCTGGCTGGAGCAGAATCTTGGCTGTATGGCGTTGAGCAAGGACGAGATGACCGCTGTCCGGCAGGTGCAGAGGCTGTATCATGTTGCATGGAAGGATACCGGTGAAATCGCGGAGGAGCTGGGTATCCCTGAGGCTCGTGTCAGTCGATATGTTCGCTACAACACCCATTTCCTCGGTGTGCACGATCTTGTCCCGGAGGGCTATGACGGCGATCCCTACGAGCGGCTGATGCCGGGGCTACTCTCCGCTTCGGCGGAGCAGGCCGTGTACCGCAAGGTCTGCATTGAGCTCCTCCGGGAGCTGTTCGACACCCTGCCGAAGAAGGACAGGGACATTCTCGGCAAGACCTGCGGCGTGTTCGGATACCCGGAGGCGACCTTGAAAGAGATCGGGATGTATCACATGATGAAGGAGTCCGCCGTGGAGAAGGCGAAGAACCGCGCGGTCGAGAAGCTGAGAGAATCCTATCCCGGCAGCAGGCTTCAGGTATGGAGGACTGTTCATCGTATGATGCGGAGACCGATCCCGCCGCTAGGGGAAGACAGTGATCTGCGGCGCAATTTCCCACAGTATGTCCGCGCCTTGGCGGAGGTCTATGGCGTGCTGAACAAGCTATGATCTGACAACATCGTCAATATTGAGCTTCATCAAATTCTGCAAAACCTTTACAAAACCTGCATAGACAGGCTGCGAAAACCGTGCTATACTATGTGCCAAAATCAGAAGCGGTATTTGAAAGAAGGTGTGCACGTTGATAGAACCCATACTCTATCTGAAGCGTCATTTGACTTCTTTTCAAATCATGATCCTCGGCTTTGCGGGTGTGATCCTGCTGGGGGCGCTGGTGCTGATGCTGCCTATCGCCACAGTACAGCGGGTCTGGACGCCGTTTCATGAGGCACTGTTCACCTCCACTTCCGCTGTCTGCGTGACGGGACTGGTGGTGCAGGATACCGGCAGCTACTGGTCTGCCTTTGGTCAGACGGTGATTTTGCTGCTGATCCAGATTGGCGGGCTGGGCGTGATCACCGGCGCGGTGACGTTCCTGATGCTCGCCGGGCGGAACATCACGCTCAAGGAGCGCAGCGCCATGCAGGACGCCATCTCCGCTCCCGCGGTGGGCGGCATCGTGCGCCTGACGCGGTTTATCCTGAGAGGGACCCTGATCGTCGAGCTGCTGGGCGCGTTGGCGCTGCTGCCGGTGTTCTGCCGGGACTATGGGCTGCGGGGCGTATGGATGTCCGTTTTCCATTCCGTTTCCGCCTTCTGCAACGCGGGTTTCGATATTCTGGGGCGGGCGGATGCCCCTTACCCTTCGCTGACGGCCTATGCCGCAGACCCGCTGGTCAACATCGTCATCATGCTGCTGATCATCGTGGGCGGCATCGGCTTTCTAACGTGGGACGATATCTGTACGCACGGTCTGCACCTGCGGCGTTACCGGATGCAGAGCAAGGTCATTCTGAGTGCGACGGCGCTTTTGATCACGATTCCGGCGGTCCTCTTTTATCTGACGGACTTTGCGGACCTCCCCGTGGGAGAGCGGGCTTTGGCCTCGCTCTTTCAGGCGGTCACACCGCGGACGGCAGGCTACAACACGGTTGATCTAACGAAAATGAGCGATACCGCGCAGGCGGTCACGATCATGCTGATGCTCACCGGAGGTGCGCCCGGTTCCACGGCGGGCGGCATGAAGGTCACAACACTGGCGGTGCTCATTGCCAACGCCGCGGCAGCCTTCCACAGGAGAGAGGACTCGCGGCTCTTTGATCGCAGATTGGACTATTCCGCCATCCGCAATGCCGCCGCGATCTTACTGCTGTATCTGTCCTTGACGTTTGTTGGCGCGGCGGTCATCAGCGAGGTCGAGGGCCTGCCGCTGGGCGCTTGCCTCTATGAGACTGCCTCCGCCGCGGGCACGGTGGGACTGACGCTGGGACTGACGCCGCAGCTCGGGACGCTGTCGCAGAGCATTCTCATTCTGCTGATGTTTTTTGGGCGCGTCGGGGGACTGACCTTGATCTACGCCGCGTTTTCCGGGCATGACATGACCTATGCCCGGTATCCGAAGGAAATGATCACCGTAGGCTGAAAGGAGCGCACGATGAAATCTGTATTGTTGATCGGACTTGGCCGCTTCGGGCGGCATCTTGCCATGCAGCTGAATGAGCTTGGCCATCAGGTGATGGCGGTGGATCAGGACGAGGAAAAAGTCAACCGGATTTTGCCCTATGTGACCAGCGCCCAGATCGGAGACAGCACAAACGAGGAATTTTTGGCCTCTTCGGGGGTGCGGAACTTTGATGTATGTATCGTCGCTATCGGCGATAATTTCCAGAGTTCTCTGGAAACAACGTCTCTGTTAAAAGAGCTGGGAGCAAAGATGGTAGTCTCCAGAGCAGCAAGAGATGTACATGCGAAGTTCCTTTTAAGAAACGGAGCAGATGAGGTTGTATATCCGGAGAAACAGCTGGCATCCTGGACGGCGATCCGTTACAGTGCAGATCACATTTTTGATTATGTGGAGCTAGATGAAGAACATGGCATTTTTGAAATTTCCATTCCGGATGCCTGGATCGGAAAAACGGTTGGAGAACTGGACATCCGAAAGAAATATAATGTAAATATCATGGCACTGCGGTGCAACGGCGTGCTGGATATGAATATTGCGTCGGAAACTCTGCTTGGAGATGACCAGACCATGCTGGTACTGGGAAATATTAAAAACATCCAGAAACAGTTCCATATCTGAAACGAAAGAAGATGGTAATATGAAAGAATTTCTTTTATTGCCGTCAGTGGGAGGCATTTTTATATTTATGTATGAAATGCTGAAAAAATTTGATGCATTTTGTGATGCAAACAGACAGAATCTCTGGCTGGAGGAGGATGCGGTACCGGAAGAAAAAGAGGAAAGTGCAGAACAGGTGATGGATGACTGCCTTTCCTCTTCTGTTTCCGCAGAACGGAACGGCCGCCTGGAAAAACTGCTCGCTGCATTTCAGAGAGAAAAGAAAGTACAGAACTT
>OIZG01000971.1_pt1 | contig 20078 bp, 16 predicted proteins | sample 1588561 | NCBI WGS metagenome assembly OIZG01 (sample SAMN03283267) | human gut metagenome | biome: human-associated habitat; material: feces | host: Homo sapiens | place: USA | collected 2013 | reverse complement strand
ATTAAGTAACTGTTTTATCAACAGCCGTCATTATTCGCAGTAATGGCGGCTATTTTCGTTTTCCCTTGAAAATCGTGTAGCACAATCCAACAAGGGCGCAAATGAACTAAGAGGATTTGCTTATTTCGAGATATTTTTCTATAAAAGTGTGTCAAAAGGTGTGTCAGTCTTTTATTTCATATCAGAGAATTGTTCCGGAACCCCTATAAATAAGCATTCTTCGGATTATTTCTCATCCACCACCTGAAAAATGAAAAATTTAAGATAATAGCTCTCCGGCACATTCGCAGAATTTGCCCACAAAATCGGATGATCCGGTGCCTGCGTACGGAATTCCACCTGACGCAGCCGTTTGTGTGCCGCCTTTGCAGCTTCCTTCACCGTCTTTGCCAGCAGTTCCTGTGTCATAAAATGGGAACAGGAACAGGTTGCCAGGTATCCGCCGTCTTTTACCAGCTTTAACCCTTTCATATTGATCTCCCGATAACCTTTGATGGCATTCTTCGTGGCCTCACGGGATTTCGTAAATGCCGGCGGGTCGAGAATGACTACATCATACTTTTCTCCGGCTTCTGCCAGTTTCGGAAGCTCGTCCAGTACATTTGCACAGCGAAAATGTACCGTATCTTCCAGATGATTACGCACGGCATTGGCATTTGCCTGCTGCACCGCATATTCCGAAATATCAAGTCCCGTCACATCGGAAGCACCTGCGATTCCTGCATTCAGTGCAAACGTTCCCATATGTGTAAAACAGTCCAAAACTCTCTTTCCTTTACAGATCCGCTGCATTGCCAGCCGGTTATACTTCTGGTCCAGGAAAAAGCCCGTCTTCTGACCATTTACCACATCGACCAGATAGTGCACGCCATTTTCCGTGATCTCCACCTCTGTATCAAATGTTTCCCCAATAAATCCTTTCACCTTCGGAAGTCCTTCTTTCCTGCGCTCATTGGCGTCACTTCTCTCATAGACTCCACGGATAGAAATACCGTCCTCTTTCAGTACCCCTTTTAATAATGAAACGATTGTTTCCTTGAACTGCTCCATACCGAGTGCCAGACATTCCACCACCAGCACATCCTCATACTTGTCAACCACCAGTCCCGGCAAAAAATCCGCTTCCCCGAAAATCACACGACAGGAAGATGTATCCACCGTTGTCTTCCGGTATTCCCAGGCATTCTTTACACGCATACGAAGAAAATTCTCGTTAATCTCCTGATCCACATGACGAGTCAGCATGCGGATACGGATCTTCGAATTCTGATTGATAAATCCCTTTCCCATCGGATATCCGTCAAAATCATGTACCGTCACCACATCTCCATTGGTAAATGTCCCCACAATCGTATCAATCTCATTATCAAAAATCCATGCGCCACCCGCCTTGATCGTGCGGCCTTCTCCCTTTTTTAAAGTAACAATTGTATGATTCTCCATCTTCTTTTCCTTCCTGTAAATATTTTCTTCATAGAGATACCATGTGCGATGTCGAACATTTGAGGACATATACACAATATCTTCTTTTCGCTGTCCCAGCTTCGTTTTCGTTTGGAACATATACACAATATTTCTTCTTTTATGTCCCGGCTTCGTTTTCGTTTGGGACATATGCACAATATTTCTTCTTTTATGTCCCACTTTTATTTTCGTTCGGGACATATACATAATATCTGCACTTCTATATCCCATTTTTAACGCTTTCCGGGACATATCAGTGGAAACTTTTTCTATATATCCCACTCTGACTCTTCTTCGGGACTTTTCAACTTAAAAATCTTCCATATATCCCTGCCCTGTCTATCTTAGAATTTTTTCTCTCAAATATCTTCTATATGCCCTCTCCCTGTCTACCTCAGGACTTTTTCCCTTAAAGTGTACCACAGAATAATTACGTTTTCCAGCACTCCCCATTGTTTTTGAAATCCATAAATGTTATAATGTTGTTAATAAATTAACGAAGTTGTTGCATTTCTGTTCACAACTTCACGCTAAGACATACAAGGAGGTCTTATACGAATGGATTTTTCAGAAGAATACAGACAGAAGCTCGTTTCAGCAGACGAAGCCGTAAAAGTAATCAAATCCGGTGACTGGGTAGACTATGGCTGGTGTACCAACACCGTAGATACACTGGACAAAGCACTTGCCAAGCGTACCGATGAACTGAAGGATATCAACCTGCGTGGCGGAATCCTCTTAAAACCGCTTACCGTATTTGAGCGCGAAGACGCCGGCGAGCATTTTACATGGAATTCCTGGCATATGTCCGGAATCGAACGTCATATGATCGCACGTGGCTGTGCATTCTACAGCCCGATCCGTTATTCCGAGCTCCCTCGTTATTACCGTGAGCTGGATTGTCCGGATGATGTGGCAATGTTCCAGGTTGCTCCAATGGACAAGCATGGATACTTCAACTTCGGGCCAAGTGCTTCCCATCTTGGTGCGATGTGTGAGACAGCCAGACATATCATCGTAGAAGTCAACGAAAATATGCCGCGCTGCCTTGGCGGAACAGAAAACGGTATACATATTTCCAAAGTCAATGCAATCGTAGAAGGCTCCAATCCTCCAATCGGAGAACTCGGTGCCGGCGGTCCTGCTACCGAAGTAGACCAGAAAATTGCACAGCTGATCGTAGACCAGATTCCAAACGGTGCCTGCTTGCAGCTTGGTATCGGTGGTATGCCAAACGCAGTCGGTTCCCTGATCGCACAGTCCGACTTAAAGGATCTTGGTGTTCACACAGAAATGTATGTAGATGCATTCGTAGACATTGCCAAAGCCGGAAAGATTACCGGTGCCTGCAAAAACATTGACCGCTACCGTCAGGTATATGGTTTCGGTGCCGGAACCAAGAAGATGTATGATTATCTGGATGAAAATCCAGAACTGATGAGCGCACCTGTCAGTTACACCAACGATATCCGCTCCATCGCAGCACTGGACAACTTCATCTCCATCAACAACTGTGTAGATATCGACCTGTTCGGACAGATCAGTGCCGAGTCTTCCGGAACCAAACACATCAGTGGTGCCGGCGGACAGCTTGACTTCGTTCTCGGTGCTTATATGTCCAAAGGTGGAAAGAGCTTTATCTGCTGTTCTTCCACATTCACGGATAAGAAAGGTGTTATGCATTCCCGCATCCGCCCGACCCTGGCAGAAGGTTCCATTGTCACAGACACCCGTGCAAATACCCACTATGTCGTTACCGAATATGGCATGGTCAATGTAAAGGGATTATCTACCTGGCAGAAGGCAGAGGCTCTGATTTCCATTGCACATCCGGACTTCCGTGATGATCTGATCAAAGAGGCAGACCAGATGCACATCTGGAGACGTTCCAACCGATAAGAACACCGTTTGTTCACAATTTATTCATATTGCAAAAAAACCTCGTTTTTAACGGGGTTTTTTTATAAATTTTACCTCTTGTCTTTACTATCCTTTTTTAGTAATCTATAGTTCGAGTAAAGGAGAGGTAAAGATGAAGAAATTTTTTAGTATTATCAAAGAAAAACTATTCACCAGAGTTGAAAAACAACATTCCGAAGCTTACCTGCGTCGGATCTCATTTCTGAATAAATATTCCCTGCTGTTCCACATGTTGATATCCTGTGGGATCGTATTTATGGTGGAGGTTCTTTCCCGAAGGAGTTTTCTCTCGGCATGTTCCTTCGTTGGGATGCATACCGGTGCATTTTTTTATAATGCCTTTATTGTATTTGCATCCTTAAGCTTTGTTTATCTGTTCCGCAGACGTGCATTCTGGCGGATCATTATCAGCGGTTTCTGGGTGCTCCTTGGAATCATTAACGGATGCATCCTTTCAAACCGTGTAACACCGTTTGGCTTTACAGACCTTAAATGTATCAATGATCTGTTTGCCATGAACAATACCAACTATTTCACGGCAGAAGAAGCTACCATCGTAGTCATCGGGCTCGGTCTGTTCCTTCTGTTTTGTGTTGCGCTCTTCATTAAAGGACCGCGCTATCAGGGCAAGACCCATAAAATTGTTGTTGTAGGTGCCATTGTATCGGTACTGTTTGTCGGTCTTCCTGTTACAACCTCTGCTGCACAGAATGCCAATGTTGTTGCAAGTTATTTCTCCAACATTGCACAGGGATATGAAAACTATGGTTTTATCTATGGATTCTCTTCGAGTGTGGTAGACCGTGGAATGAGCAAGCCGGATGACTACTCCGAGCAGAAAATTGCTTCGATTGAAAAAAATGTAAATGACACAAAAAAAGAAACAACTGTCACCAAAAAGAATGCACCAAATATTATCTGTATTCTTCTTGAATCATTCTGTGATCCGGATGAGATCAAGTTTCTGAATTATAATCAGGATCCGATTCCTACCTTCCACAATCTCGAGAAGAACTACACGAGTGGTTACCTGACAGTTCCGGTTGTTGGCGCAGGAACCGCAAACACTGAGTTTGAAGTTCTCTCCGGTATGAGTATGCAGTACTTCGGAACCGGCGAGTATCCGTATAAAACAATCCTGAAAAAGACAGACTGCGAGAGCACTGCTGCTGATCTGGCTTCCATCGGATATGGAACCCATGCCGTACATAACAATGGCGGTAACTTTTACAGCCGTGTCAATGCCTTTTCCATGATGGGATTTGATACTTTCACCAGCAAGGAACTGATGAACATTCAGAGTTATACGCCAAACGGAAGCTGGGCTACCGATGATATTCTTGTTCCTGAAACAATCAAAACCTTAGATTCCACTCCGAATCAGCCGGACTTTACCTACACCATTACCGTAGGTACACATGGTGATTATCCAAAGACTCCGGTTATCGCAAATCCGGTATATACCGTCAGCGGTGTGGATGATGAAGAAAAGAAAAACCAGTGGACTTATTACGTCAACCAGTTAAATGAAGTAGATACATTCCTGAATGATCTGATTACAGAGCTCTCCAAGAGAGATGAAGATACCATCGTGGTAGCGTTCGGCGATCATCTTCCAACCATGGGTCTGGAAGACTCCGATATGAAATCCGGTGATATCTACAAGACAAAATATGTTACATGGAATAATATGGGATTAAAGAAACAGGATGCAGATCTGTATGCATATCAGCTGATGGCAAGCATTACGGATTCCGTAGGTATTCATGAGGGAACCATCTTAAATTACCATCAGACCCAGATGAACAACGCAGACCACACTGCATATCTGGACGGACTGGATAATCTGCAGTATGACATTCTTTACGGAAACCGTTACTGCTATGATGGCAAAGACAAATACCCTGCAACCGACATTGTAATGGGAATTGACGATGTAACTGTATCGGAGACGTCGGATTCCATCGGCGGATCGGAAGTGTTTGTCTATGGAAACAACTTCACCAAGTGGAGTAAGGTATTTGTAAATGACGAGAAAGTCAATACAACCTTCAGCAATTCCGGTTGTCTGATTATTCCAAAAGACAGTGTCAAAGACGGTGATACCATTAAAGTGTGCCAGATGGGTTCCAACAGTACGATTTTCCGTGAATCCAACACGTACACATACAAAGATCCTGCTGTGGAAGAAACCGTTACGGGAACAGAGTCGGACAGCAATACCGAATCTACAGTTTCAGGAAGCCAGAAATAAGCAAAAAAGACCTGCCAGTGATTTATTCACTGACAGGTCTTTTCTTGTCTTAAATCGTCTTCAGCGCATCCACAGCGACATCCAGATACGGATTTTCCATCTCATAGAATGCACCGGCATCCGCAGCTTTCGCATATGCCGGGTCCAATGGCAGTTTGCCTAAAACTCGGGTTCCTTCTTTTGCGGCAACTTCGTCAATGTTGCTCTCTCCAAACAGTGCGATCTTCTTTCCACAATCCGGGCATTTCAGATAACTGAAATTTTCCACCAGTCCAAGCACCGGTATATGCATCATATTTGCCATATGGAAAGCTTTCTTTACGATCATCTGTACCAGTTCCTGTGGAGATGTAACAATAACGATACCGTCCACCGGAAGGGACTGGAACACGGTAAGCGGTACATCACCTGTTCCCGGTGGCATGTCCACAAACAGATAGTCCACATCGCCCCAGACAGCCTCATTCCAGAACTGTTTCACAGCCCCTGCAATCACAGGTCCTCTCCAGACAACCGGTGCCTCTTCATCTTCCATCAGAAGATTGATGGAAACGATTTTGATTCCTTCTTTTGTCTCATACGGATACATTCCTTTTTCGTCACCGACCAGCTGACCGTGTGCTCCAAACATCTTCGGAATGGACGGTCCGGTAATATCGGCATCCAGAATTCCCACTTTATATCCTGCTTTTGCCATCTGTACCGCCAGGGAAGAAGTAACAAATGATTTACCGACACCTCCCTTTCCGCTGACCACTCCAATCACATGTTTGATATTGGAATATGCATTCATCGCTTCGAGCATACTCTGCGGATTCTGAGAATTATGGGAACATCCCTCACAGCTTTCTTTGGAACAGGATGATGCTCCGCTGCAACTTGAATTTTCTGGCATAATGATAGCCTCCTTGTTAATTATTTAATGATTTATTTATATAGACTGCCCAGTCTTTGGAATGGGTAGTATATGAAATAAGCTTTTCCGATAATTTTATCTTTGCTGACATAGGTATGATCCCAATATCTGGCATCATAGGAATCATTCCGGTTGTCTCCAAGCACCAGATAACTGTCTTTGGGAACCTCAAACTCAAACGGTCCGGTTGCCTCTGTCCATGTCTCTTTCAGGTAATCCTCCTTCAAAGGAGTCTCAGAGTCATTGATATAGATTTTCGCATCCTCAATGGTAACCTTTTCTCCGGGCAGACCAATCACACGCTTGACGTATTTTTGCGTTTCGTCATCCGGGAACCGGAAAATCACGATATCTCCTCTCTTCGGTTCTGAAAACTGATACGCCAGCCGCAGCCCGAACAGGTCATCGCCCGGTTCAATGGTATGCTCCATCGATCCGGTCGGGACTGTTGCATTGATGATCACGTAATTCTTCAAAACCATCGCCAGCGCGAAGGCTGCCAGCAGAGTGACTACCCAGCTGAGCACTTCCCGCAGAGGCGAAGAAACTTTCTCCTTTCCCTCGCCCTTTGGATCATTGTCCATCTTTATTTCTTCTGTTGACATTTCTTTTTTCTCTTCCATAATCACTCTACTCTCTTGGTGCAAACCACCAGTCAATAAAATCTTCCCTGCGGAAAACCAGTCCCACAAGTCCCAGATCCACACGTTCTTTCTGTGTCAGGGTCTGCGCAATAAATTCATTCACAGATACATCAAAATCGCCTTCCAGGCACCAGATACAGCTCACTGTCGGCACATTCTCCTGATTTTTCCAGTCATCTACGAACGAACCGCCGAAATCAACAATCTTATTCCAACGATGCTGCGTATTGATAACCCGCTGCTTGATATTCTCATAGATGACCTCCATCATCCGGTGAACTTTCGGATGATACATCACAGGCTCAAGAATCCTTAAGAGTCGGTGCTTTGGATTGACACGCAGTTCCAGCGTTCCGTTTGCCGTATTCGTCACCATACAGAAAATCTCGTTATCCGGAAACGTTTCCGGCCGCAGATGATACTGATAACGATATGGTACCACACTTTTTATCATATGGAAATCTGCATCCATTTCTTCATATATAACACCCGGACATTCACTGCTTATCACATAGTGCATGCTACCCTGATAAGGCGCCAGAAGCTGGCAGAACAGATCCCGGTTCTTTTCGAATACAATCAGCTGGTATTCTGCCAGAAAACGCCGGAAATCCATAATATGGTTCTGCCTATAATATGTAAACAGCCCCTTGCTGATAAATGCAATCCTTATGCTTTTTCCGGTATAACCCTGAATAATTGTTGCAACCGGAAGTTCAATCTCTCTCCCTTTTAAATAAACTTCCACTGTGACAGCTTTGCCAAGCAGCTGCATCTCTTCTTCATACTCTGTCAGAACCGGCTGCTGTCCGCTGGCAATATACTGGTTCAGTCCCAGCGGATTGGATGCAAAATGTTCTACAATCCGTCTGCCGATCAGCCTGCGCAGCTCCGTCAGATTTTCATCATGCGCCACATCATCCCTTGCCAGCCGCAATGTCAGGAATTTTTTCCGTAAATGCAGATGATACGTCATATGCCTGAGCCACTCCGGTTTTAACCCCAGATCTTTCTTTTCATCGGTCACAAGAAACCCCTGCTGATACAGGCAGGATGTCCCGATCAGTCCCTGATGTTTGGAATTATAAATCCAGATACACCCCTCCATCAGTTCATCCATGATACGAATCGATATGATTCCAAGAATATCCGCGAACGGATTGTCCATGATATGATTCTGTTCCCGCAGCGTCACGCTTTTTTCATCAAAGGAAATCTGAATGGGAAATGGCTGATACAGCATATAGTGCTGTACTGCGTGCACCAGCCTCTGAAGGGACAGATTCTTCGCATATTTCGGCCGTAACACCAGCGTAATTCTGGTTCCGGACTGTTCGCGGTTGGAATTGATATATTCCATTGTTTCCGCCCCTTCTATCCATTTTGCGGTAACCGGTTCTAACGTCTGGCGATCCGTAACATTCCACGCGGTATTTACCGATTTGTCCTTTCTCGACTCAATCAACAGTGCCCGTGCAACCATAAAACCGGAAAGCATACCGACTCCAAACTGCGCCACCGGTTCATAGTGAAGCTGCTGTGTAGAAAAATCCTCGCTCTGATAAAAACTCACTCCGATTTTGGCGACATACTGCTCAATATCCCTGGCATTGATTCCGATTCCGTTATCCTCAAACACCAGACGCTGCGTTTCGGAATTATACTGAATGGAAATTTGAGGAGAATACGGATTTCGCATGGAATTTAAGGCTCTTGCCTCCTCCATCTCCAGAAACTCTGTTCCCCAGCTCCATTCCAGCGCCGCCCTGGTATTGCATGCATCAATGGCATTTTGAAGAAACTCCCGGATATAGGCATCCGGATCTCCGTAAAACTGCGTACTTGCAAAGGTCGATATGATATTTTCCTGATCCATACCTACTTTGCACTGTTTCATAGCTGTTCCTCATTTAATAAAATTGCCTGAACCACAAACCGCTTGTCTGCCTGTCTGCTCACACAGGTTGATAAAGTCAGCAGATGACTGTCCACCGAAAGCTGGATTTTGTCCTTTACCTCCGGCGAATTCTTGGATTTTTTCACAATGCTTTCAAGATAATTTACCCGTCCCTTTTTTGTTGAGAAATCATTGGTGTGCAGAATATGCGCATCATCCGTCTTATATGCCGCAAAAATTTCATACACGAGCACTTTTCCCTTTGTATACACATATATATACGGAAAATTGTTAAAAAATGTCTGGTCTTCATAGTTGTGGAGAGAAGCAAACATTGTGTCATTGCGCATATTGTGCCCATACACGACGGTATCAAAATCCGTAAACTCTTTACTGTTTGCCTTCTCTGTATAAATACATCCAGGATATCCCCTGGTACTATTCATATTGTAATTCAGATAATAGGAATCATCACTCGGATGCTGTAACACCGGATAATCCACCCCGGTTCCCGGAATGTAGATCCATGCGTAAATATCCTGATTGACTCCCTTTAATTTTTTCCAGTTTAAATTTTTCTGTGGAATTTCTATTCCTTTTTGTTCCAGTTCGCTGTCTTCGGTCTGCACTTCCTGTGCCACATTCTCCGTCTCAGTCTGCGTATCTGACGGAATATTGATCTGATTATCATTCACCTGATTCTGCAGATCATTTACCTGGGCAGAAAGCTTTTCATATTCTTTCTGTGCATTCTTCTGAACCATCCAGCTTCTTCCAAATATTATGAGTACCACGATCAATACAACTGCCAGAACAATGGTCAGAATTTTATAGATATTGATCGTTCTGTCGTTCTTTCTCTGTCTTTTCATAAAATAGTTTTCTTTCTTTAAAATTGAGGCAGGGCGGCAGATTCCATTCCACCGCCCTCACGTGATGCCATGCATCACCTATCCATAGACCTACATGCTAAATAAAATTGTATCCAGTGAGATTAATTCTTACGTGCTTTTCTTCCGCATACAACAATACCTGCTGCCGCAAATACTGCAACGAACGGAAGTGCCGGAAGCGCTGCCCCGGTTTTCGGAGATGTCTTATAGGAAACAGATCCGGAAACGGATGTTCCTTTCTGACTTCCTGCTCCACTTTTGCCATTGACACGGGCAGAAGAACTCTTTGTGGAAGTATTCCGTACGGAATTCTTTCCATCGGTATAACCATCTGTATAACCGTCGTCATAATCATCCTCGAAACTGTCCTCTCCATCGTCATAAGACTGTGGATAGTTTACTGTCACATTCTGATTTACACTAACCGGATTATACTGATTATTGGTCTGTGAGTTGTTCTGGTTGTTGTTGTTTGTCTGGCTGCTGCTGTTGGAATTGTCATTTACATTGGAATTTGTATTTGATCCCTGGGAATTTTCATCCTTTGACGGATCTGTTGTAACGGTAGGATTCACATTTGAACTGTACCTTACAACTATAACCGGTGAAAATGAATACAATGTAACCGTGACTTTGCCATTGGAAACGCTGTCCGGCTTTACCGTCTGCCAGCTTCCGCTTTTTAATTTATGTAATACATAAACATTGTCTCCAGCCTTAATTCCACTTGCACAAATCGTTACTTTGATTCCTTTGGATGTATTCGTTGCAGACGGAACACTGATATCAGACATGGCCATGACGGTTGCACTTCCGTTCTGTGCACTTGCCACAGCATTTGCCTGACGGTTTCCCTCGCGGTAAACATCTTTGTCCACACCCTTGGAAGAAACCGTGATAAGCTCATTGTTTGCATTATAACCGCTGCTTTCAACGGTTGTTGCCTTATTCAGCTCATTGGTTCTTTGAACCAGTGCCGTATCACTTGTTGGTGATGGATCTGCAAACACGGTTGTGCCCATTGTAAATACCAGCATCATAGCTGTCACAACTCCTGTGAAAATTTTCTTTTTCATCGCAATCTACCTCCTTTCCACGTAATATAAACTGCATGTAACTCTATCTATATCAAGTGCGCGCGCACTGGATACCTTATTGTACGGGTGTATAAAACACCTTCATAATGAGTTCTTCCATGGCATCTTCATCAACATGGTACTCCTCATACCGTTTCCCGTCAATCGGCTTTCCCTCCACCGTTTTTCCGGGAACCGTATACATCTGGTCTTCTGAAAAACCGTAATTCATCAGCTGCTCAATCATACTTGTGAAATCCACACTGGTTACCAGATAATCGGAAACAGAATTGTAAATTTCTGTCACCTGATCCGGGTTTTCTGTGGATACTTTTTTTAATTTATCCATATAGGCAACAATATACTGTTCTTCGCGCTGCAGACGCTTTGTTGCACTGTCATATTCTTCGGTATCCCTTCCATGCAGGTAATAATAAGCCTGCGTCCCATTCAGGGTTACTTTTTGCCCTTTCTTCAAATTCACACCGGCTTTTGGAAACGAAATATCCTGCTGTACAGTCACTTCCACTCCTCCCACAGCATCATTCATCTGTGGGATTCCCCCCATATTCATCGCAAGATAACCGCTGATCGGAATATTTTGAAACAGGCCGGAAACCGCATCCACGGTTTTGCTGCAACTGAGGCGCTTACCGTCCCCGAATGCATGCTGCAGACAGATCTGAGTTTTAAGCGGTCCCATATCAATACCTTCTTCATCACACAATTCGATATCTGCCATCGTGTTTCGATTGATGGAAATGACCTGCAGCTGCTCTGTTTTGTTGTTTACAACAAGAAGAAACAGTGCATCGGACTGCCCACCTTGGGTATAATCGCTGCTCTGCTGTACCGGGCCATCGATATCAACCCCCATCATGAGGTAGGTTTTGATATCTGTATTATACAGATACTCTTTTCCCTGATAAGCAACTACACCCTCCTGCCACTTTTCCTGACCGGAATCCTGTGTGGTATCTGTCTGCCCCGCAACCTGCTGCTCATAAGAATTTTCCGTATCTTCTGCAATGTGGAAGCCGGCATTTTCCGCCTTCGTTTTGACCCCTGCCACAATCACAAGTGCAAGAATCACCACCATCATTCCGGACATAAAATACAATGCATTATGAAGTTTTGTCGATGGTTCATGCATTCTTCTCATGATGTTCTCCGTAATTTCCATAATAGCTGCCATAATAGCCGCCATAGTAGCCACCCTCATAGCCGCTCTTCTTCATCCGTACTTTGTTCAGTACCGCACCAAGTACCCTCACTCCGGAAGCTTCCATCTGCTTTTTGACAGTCTGGATCAGACGTCCGCTTGCCATGCCCTGGGCAATAACAAGAATCGCACCATCACAGTGTTTCGCAATCACCGCTGCGTCGATTGCGGCTCCGATCGGTGCACAGTCAAGCAATACATAATCAAAATGTTCTTTTGCAAAATTAAGTAACTCGGTAAAATACTTTTTTTCCAGAATTTCTGTCGGGTTTGGTACTGACGGACCGGCAAAAATCATAAACAGGCCCGGAATCGTTGTACCGTAAAGTACGTCTTCGAGTTTTTTCTGTCCGGACAGAAAATGGGATAATCCGTAGATTTCTCTTCCATCCGAAGCCACTGCCCGTAATCGTCCCACGTATACGGATTTACGCATATCGGTATCGATCAGCAATACACGTTTGCCGGATTCCGAAAAAGAACGTGCCAGATCCATCGTCACGGTACTTTTCCCTTCGTTTGGCATGGCAGATGTCACAACGATGGTGCAGATATCATCTCCGCAGAACTGGATATTGGTTTTTAATGCCCGGAGTGATTCTTTCATCGTATAATTTTGTTTTTTCAGATTCTCAAATGTTACCGATTTCATTTCTTTTTCTTCCTTCTCTTACGCTTGCGCTCTTTTTCCCCATCGTATTCGGCTTCTTCCAAAGGAAGCGTACCAAGAACATTCAGCCCCAGCTTCCTTTGTACATCATCTGCATTCATAATCGTATCATTGAACAGATAAGCCACCACAATAACCGCAATCGCCAAAAACATGCCAAGTATTCCTCCGACCGCCGTATTTTTCATGATATTCGGGCTGACCGGTTCTCCGTCGGAATATCCCTTTTGAATGATATTCGGTGCATCCTGATCCATTTTCTGTTGGATAAAGGCCACACTGACACGCGCAATCTCATCCGCAATCTTTTTTGCCATGGATGGGTTTGCATCGCGCACCGTAATCTCGAGGATTCGCGAGTTGGAAGGATTATTCAGGGTAACTTTTTTCTTCAGGGAACTGTAGGTCTCGTCCAGTCCGAGATTCTCAATTACCTGCTCAAGCACGGGACGCCCCTCTACGATAACCATATAATCGTTTGTCAGACTTGTACCTGTCTGTATATCCGCAAGACTTGTAATCGACATGCTTTTGGACAATACATAAAACTGGGATGTTGACTCATATTGCGGCACCATTACAAACCTGCTGATACAATATGCGGTCACGGCTCCGATAATCAGTGCAAACAACACCCATTTCCAGAAAGAAAGGATCTCTAAAACGAGATCTTTCAGATCAATTTCAATTTCATCATCGTTTTCAATTACAATACGTTCCTGTTGTAACTGCTGCTCCATATCAATGCTCCATTACTAACTATTTCATTTCTCCGGTCAGAATCTTTGCCGGATGATTCACCAAAAGCTGATCCGCATATTCCCTGCCAAATTTTTTTTCAATCAGCTCATAGCATTTTCCCATATGATTGGCACGGTTTTTTATTCCATGACTGTCCGATGCAATCGCATCCACACATTCTGCCTTCAGCATCTTTTTACAGTATTTCTTTGGACCCATACCCTCAAGTCCGAGCACCGCATCCGCATTCACCGTAATCCATGCCCCAAGATTGCGCAGCTCCTCTGCCAGCTGCAAATCTGCAAGTGCTCCATACCGTTCCACATGTGCAAATACCGGAATATATCCGTGCAGAACCAATTCCTGCGTCATCTGGTAAATATAGGCATATTCACTGTCGTGCGAATACTCACACAACACATACCGCGAGCCGGCCATTGTCCGGCATCTGCCACTGTCAAGTGCCTCGACAATATGACTGTTCACATGGTATTCGGTGCCCAGTGCAAGATAAATTCCAAGTTTCTGTGCATACGGCTCCAGAATACGGAAATGTTCTTCAATTTCTTCCTTCGGATAAGCAAACATGCCGTGCCGGTAATGCGGTGTCAGGATCATTGCAGAAATGCCCTGCTCTTTTGCTGCCTCAAGCATCGCCACAGATTCTTCTATTGTTTTTGCTCCGTCGTCTACTCCGTACAGAAGGTGACAGTGAATATCGATCATGGTTTTCCTTGCCTTTACTTTTTTATACCTTATTATACTATATCGACCATTTTCTTGCAATCTTTGAGCCGTTTTTCCCTCTTTTGACACAACTTTTTGTATTTCTCGGATTTCCACAATTGATTTCCCGGCAAACATAGCGTATAATGGTCATGAAAAGCGAATAACACTTGACAAACTTCGGTTTTCGGGGTACGCTTATATGAGTCCATATAAGGACGGTACAATATTTGACCATCAGGCTCAGGCGGTGAGAGTACCGCACGCATAAACAAGTAGGTTTTATTCTCTGAACTGTCAGTATTACAGCTCAGTATGTCATAGATTTCATTGATCTGTTTTTTACAGCAAGCGCGATTGTCCAGCGCAGGGATTTGTTTTCACAACATGACATGCTGCCTGTTGAAAACGCAGTACAGCAGATGCGGACTATTTGGATCAGGAATTCCTGCGGAGGGTTCCGGTATCCGTCGTGTGCTCACACCCCTGCCGGAGAGGTTAAACTCCGGAACTGCCTAGCAAGTCCGAATACAATTGAACAGAACAAACATATATTTATCTAAAAACCCTATGCATAATGCATAGGGTTTTTTGTTTCTTCTTTTCTGTTGTCCATTACAAAGTAATGATTCCAAGTGCATTTAATACCGAACTGAATAAAATCAACAGTACCAGTATCGGTGCAACATACTTGATCAATACAATATACAGTTTCTTACTCTTAAATTTCTGTGTGGAAGATTCCACTTCATCCGTAATCGTCTCTGGTTTCACAATAAAACCGACAAATACACAGGTCAGGAATGCCACAATCGGCATAAGGACACTGTTGGATATAAAATCGAAGAAATCCAGAATACTCATTCCGTGAATCGAAAAACCGCTCCAGATTCCAAATCCAAGAGAAGACGGAATTGCCATCAACACCGTATAAACGGTTACACAGACCGTAATAAATTTACGGCTCTTTTTTGTCTTATCCACGAAAATGGAAACCACTGTCTCCATCAGGGAAATGGACGATGTCAGTGCAGCAAACAATACCAGCACAAAAAATACCGTTCCGATCAGGTGTCCTCCCGCCATACTGTCAAACACTTTTGGCAGTGTAATAAACATCAGTGTCGGTCCTGCCTTCAGCGATGCCTGATCTCCACCGGAAAACACAAACACGGCCGGTACAATCATCAGTCCTGCCAGAAATGCAATTCCGGTATCAAAGATTTCGATATTCCGCACACTGCTCTCTATATCCTCATTTTTCTTCATATAGGAGCCATATGTAATCATAATGCCCATCGCCAGCGACATGGAATAAAACAGCTGTCCCAGTGCCGCCAGGAAAGCATTCGCACTGATCTTGGAAAGATCCGGCTTTAAGTAGTAGACAATTCCTGCCCCTGCTCCCGGACGGGTCACAACAAATACCGCAATAATAACGGAAAGGACTACCAGAAGCGGCATCAGCACTTTGCTGATATTTTCAATTCCTTTATTTACGCCAAGCAGAATCACAACCGAAGTGGCAAGGATAAAAAATACCAGCCACATCACCGGTTCCCCAGTCCTTGCAATAAAATTTGAAAAATAATCATCTGCTGCCGCTGCATTTCCGCTTCCTGTAAGAAATGCCCATGCAAATTTGATGACCCATCCACCGATCACACAATAATACGGAAGAATGATAATCGGCACAATACTGGCAAGAATTCCAATGAAACCGCACTTTTCATGCAGCGTGCTGAATGCATACAGTGCACTTTTCCCGGTCTTTCTGCCCAGTGCAATTTCTGTGATCATAAGTGCAAATCCAAACGTAACCGCAAGGATCACATAGATCAGTAAAAAAGAACCTCCACCGTATTTTGCGGCAAGGTAAGGAAACCTCCACAGATTTCCAAGTCCGACAGCAGATCCCGCAGCGGCAAGAATAAAGCCCATTTTGCTGGAGAAACTGCTGCCATGTTTTTTGTGTTCGTTCATAACAGCCCCCTTAATCATAGTTTCAGGAGGCAGACCGTTTATAATTTAAACCGATATCCGACTCCCCAGATGGTCTCGATGTACTGCGGCTTGTTCGTATTCATCTCAATCTTCTCTCGAATCTTTTTGATGTGTACGGTAACCGTTGCAATATCACCGATAGATTCCATATCCCATATTTTACGGAACAATTCCTCTTTTGTAAATACATGATTTGGATTCTCTGCCAAAAAAGTCAGCAAATCAAACTCTTTTGTCGTAAACTGTTTCTCTTCTCCATTGACCCATACCCGGCGCGCCGTCTTGTCTATTTTAATGCCCCGGATCTCAATGATATCATTCTGTGGCATATTGCTGCCGATCAGTCGCTCATACCGTGCCAGATGTGCCTTCACACGAGCTACCAGTTCACTCGGGGAAAACGGTTTTGTCACATAATCGTCTGCCCCCAGTCCGAGCCCGCGAATCTTGTCAATATCATCCTTTTTTGCAGAAACCATAAGGATTGGTGTATTCTTTATCTCACGGATCTTTTTACAGATTTCAAATCCATCTACTCCCGGAAGCATGAGATCTAAGATAAACAGATCAAACTCCTCATGCAGGGCTCTTTCGAGTCCTTTGGTTCCGTCATTTTCAATTTCCACTTCAAAGCCACTCAGTTCCAGATAATCTTTCTCCAGATCTGCAATAGCCACTTCATCTTCAACGATCAGTATTCTGCTCATTTGCTGTTACCTCCTGATATTTGCGTATTACAAAGTACATGGTAGTGCCGGAATCTTCTTTGCTGGTTGCCCAGATTTTCCCTCCATGATCCTCTATGATCTTTTTTACAATGGAAAGTCCGATTCCGCTGCCACCGGTTGCCGAATTTCTCGAAGCATCTGTCCGGTAGAACCGGTCAAAAATATATGGCAGATCTTTCTGGGCGATTCCCCTTCCATTGTCTTCGATTTCTACCTGAATAAAATCCCCGACATCCTTAATCCGGATGTTGATGAATTTTTCCGTTTTATTCATATATTTTACGGAATTTCCTATAATATTATTGATTACTCTGCGCAGCTGCTCCGGATCTGCAATAATCTGGGTATCCGGTGTTGCATAATTAAAATAGGACAGGGCAATCCCCTTTGCCTCCAGATCCAGTCCGATTTCTTCCACACAATCCTTAAAATATGCGGCAACGTTCAGCTTTGCAAAATCATATGGAATACGGTTGGTGTCGATCTTGGAATACAGTGTCAGTTCATTGATCAGTGTATCCATCTCATTTGCTTTGTTGTAAATGGTACGGATATACTTATCTAATTTCTCCGGCGTATTGGCTACTCCATCCATGATGCCTTCCGAATAGCCCTTTACCGCCGTAATCGGTGTTTTCAGGTCATGGGCAATGTTGCTGATCAGCGTGCGGTTTTCTTTTTCGTTGCTTAGTTTTTCCTCTGCATTATCTTTTAAGCGCTGACGCATCTGTTCAAAGGTCGTGCAAAGTTCCCCGATCTCATCGTCGCCTCCGGTATCCAACGCAAAATCGAGATTTCCTTCTTTGATATTTTCTGCCGCAACGCGCAGTTTCTGGATCGGTGTAATCATGCTCCGGTAGATCCACACAATCATCATGATCGCTGTCAGTAACAGAATGATTACCACACAGATAATCCCCCATAAAATAAACTGGCGGATCTCCTGCCCGGTAGCATCAAAAGACGTGACTATATACGCCGTACATTTTTCTCCCGAATCCAGCTTAAAATCTGCCTGTTTTACCAGAATTTCATCGTCCCGGTCGATATATTTGTCCACTCCCTGTTTCGAACTGTTTGCCCCATATACCGGAAGTTCCGAAAGAATCTTTTCATTATCACTTCCCCCATTGAAAGAAATATTCTCCCCGATTCTTACCACCAGATAGGAATATTTCTGTTCCAGGCTCTCATTGATCTCACTAAGATACGAAACGTCCTCCATTTTTGAAGGAGATAACTTTATGGTCTTTTTGATCTTTTCAAAATCCGGTGCAGTATAACGGTTTAACATCGGTACAGAATTGATAATACTATAGGCATCCGCATTCTTAATTCCATACGTCTGCTCGATCACATGCGACTGAAAATTACAATAGGCGCTGATCGTGGCAATCGCCAGGATCGATGGCACAAAGATAATAATACAGAACGAAATGATCAGTTTGGTTTTTATCTTCATTCGTATTCCTTCCCTGTAAAAAAAATAAGACACAGAACAAACTCTGTGTCTTATTATATCATTCTTTTATAAAAAATTATGTAAACTTTTCATAAATTAAAGGTACTTCTTTAAAGCCTCTGCCTTGTTTGTTGCCTCCCATGGGAGATTTAAGTCATTGCGTCCGAAGTGACCATAAGCAGCTGTCTGACGGTAAATCGGACGGCGCAGATCCAGCATCTTGATAATTCCTGCCGGACGAAGATCAAAGTTCTCACGTACAATCTTTACCAGCTCATCATCTGCGATCTTTCCTGTACCGAATGTATCAACCATGACAGAAGTAGGCTGTGCAACACCGATGGCGTAAGATAACTGAATCTCACACTTATCAGCAAGACCTGCTGCAACAATGTTCTTTGCAACATAACGTGCAGCATATGCTGCGGAACGGTCAACCTTTGTGCAGTCTTTTCCGGAAAAAGCTCCGCCGCCGTGACGTGCATATCCACCATAGGTATCAACGATGATCTTACGACCGGTCAGACCTGCATCTCCGTGTGGTCCGCCGATTACGAAACGTCCGGTCGGATTGATAAAGAATTTGGTATCTCCATCGATCAGCTCCTTTGGAAGGATCGGATCAAAGACATATTTCTTAATATCCTCATGGATCTGTTCCTGGGTAACGTCCTCATCATGCTGGGTAGATAAAACAACTGCCTCAAGTCTCTTTGGCTTTCCTGCTTCATCATACTCTACAGAAACCTGTGTCTTTCCATCCGGACGAAGGTAGGTAAGTGTTCCGTCTTTACGAACCTTTGTAAGCTGTAATGCCAGCTTGTGTGCCAGTGAAATCGGATATGGCATAAATTCCGGTGTCTCATTGGTTGCATATCCAAACATCATTCCCTGATCTCCGGCGCCGGTATCCAGATCATCTGTCAGCTCGCCCTCTTTTGCCTCAAGTGCCTTGTCAACACCCATGGCAATATCTGCGGACTGCTGATCTAAAGCTACCATAACCGCACAGGTATGTCCGTCAAAACCGGTCTTTGCATCGTTGTATCCGATCTCGTTTACAGTCTTTCTTACAATTGCAGGAATATCAAGAGTTGCCTTTGTTGTAATTTCTCCTGTAACAAGTACGAAACCGGTACAGCTTGCTGCCTCACAGGCTACACGGCTCATCGGATCCTGCTCCATGCATGCATCCAGAATGGCATCTGAAATCGCATCACACATTTTGTCAGGATGTCCTTCTGTAACGGACTCTGATGTGAATAATAATTTTTCCATTGCTTTTTGTTTCTCCTCTCTTGTTTTATACAGAAATAAAAAAAACCGCCTCGCAGCGGATTGATCTAAAGATAATCAAATCCCCTTATTGTTCGATTAACTCGCTCAGGTTGGCACCTTCCAAAACAGGGGTTGCCGTGACTTCACAGATCCTATGTATCTCCATCACTCTGAATAAGAGAA
>OIZG01000960.1_pt1 | contig 20296 bp, 13 predicted proteins | sample 1588561 | NCBI WGS metagenome assembly OIZG01 (sample SAMN03283267) | human gut metagenome | biome: human-associated habitat; material: feces | host: Homo sapiens | place: USA | collected 2013 | reverse complement strand
TATAATATAAATCACATAGCATACGTAATACAAAATAATAGCAACAACATGTTATGCTTTTTCATTATTAAATCACTAATAATACTATATTCAAAATAAAAATATCATATTAAATAATCAGTCTATGTTAGTTATACAAACAATATGAGGGGCAAATAATTCGTCCCTCATATTATTATAAATGATGTACCTGACTGCCGCATGACAATCATATCATCAAAATGTATGTACACAATTATTTAGCAGCATCCTGAGCCTGAACTGCTGTCATAGCTACAACACCAACGATATCTTCTGCAAAGCATCCTCTTGAAAGATCGTTAACTGGCATTGAAAGACCCTGAAGAACTGGACCATAAGCACCAGCCTTAGCAAGTCTCTGAACTAACTTGTAACCAATGTTACCAGCTTCAAGTGAAGGGAATACTAATGTATTAGCCTTACCAGCAACCTTGCTGTTAGGAGCCTTAAGTGCTGCAACTTCTGGAACTAAAGCAGCATCTAACTGAAGTTCACCATCAACAGCGATGTCTGGGTACTTTTCGTTAGCAATCTTAACTGCATCAGCTACCATAGTTACTCTCTCGTGCTTAGCACTTCCGTATGAAGAGAATGAAAGCATAGCAACCTTAGGTTCTGCGCCAACAAAGCTCTTAAATGAATCTGCAGATAATGCTGCAACTTCTGCAAGCTTCTCTGAATCAAGATCTGGGTTAACAGCACAGTCAGCGAATACGAATAATCCATTCTCGCCTAATTCGCAGTTAGGAACTTCCATAAGGAAGAAACCTGATACACTGCTGATACCTGGCTTAGTCTTTAATAACTGAAGAGCTGGACGGATTGTGTTACCTGTTGAATGGCAGGCACCTGAAACTGCACCATCAGCATCACCGCACTTACACATAAGGCATGCATAGTACATATAATCCTTCTCCATCTGTTCCTTAGCCATCTCAGGTGTAACACCCTTCTTAGCTCTTAATTCAACGAACTTGTCGATATATTTCTGCTTATTAGAATCATTGAATGGATCTACGATTGTAGCACCTGTAATATCATATCCCTTGCTGTTCTCAGCGATTTCTTCTGGTGTACCGATGATTATAAGATTAGCGATACCTTCCTTTAAAATCTTCTCAGCAGCTGCGAATGTTCTCTTATCCATAGATTCTGGTAAAACGATAGTCTTCTTATCTGCTTTTGCTCTAGCGTAAATTGTGTCAATAAATGCCATGATTACTGACTCCTCCTTAAAATATGAATTTCGGCACATTATGTTTATCATTATGTTACCGCTACTTTTGCCCCCATTATATACCTTTTTTCAGCGTAAGACAAGGTGAGAATTGTTCTAAATGTTAAGCAATTTTACTGAATTATGTCTATAATTCAATGTTATTTAAGCTGCCGCATTATCATTTATGGTATCTATAACCTTTTTAATTCCAAACCACACAGTTAAATCTGCGAATATATCTACAACACTTCCTTGATCAGTAAATAGTGATTTCTGAGGAATTGAAAAATCTCTCAACATTCTATTATGAACAATATATCCTACTATCTGATTTACGAAATAAATCTGTCTGCTATCAAGATTCGTATTAGTAAGATACTCTGAAAATGCCTCTTTAGCAGCATTTGCTGTATTTTAATTTAGTCATTTATCAATCATTTGACTAAATTAAAACACTATATGACGTAATTAAATTTAAAATCGTCAATTCTTATCAGATATGGCAATTTAACTTTCATAACTTTTAACAGCTACAGTTCTACACTCATCACTTCTCTATATGGATTGACCGTAGACAATCCTATTTTAGCAATCCGACCATCTATAGGCATAAATAAATCCTGTAATACAGCAAATGCCTGTCTCATCTGCTCCTTATCAAGACATTTGCCAAGTGTAATATGAGGCATCCACGAATATGGCTGATAAAATTTGCTTATATTAGTTTCTGGAATTGTTGCAAATTCATTATATATGGATATTGAAAGTTTCATCATATACTCGTTAAGGACAGGTGCGGCATATATCACACGTGGAAAAAGCTGTCCGACCGATACTATATTTATCGCATTATTTACATTCACAACGCCTTTTTCTTCTAAAGGCTGTAACTTTTCTCTGCATACCTTTTCAAATGCTGGAATTAACACATCCACATTCCTTGCCTCAATTGCACTGATTGTAAGATGAGGCATAACATTATTCCTTATCATAAAATCATTGCCTGTTTTATCGGCAATTTTTTGTTGCAGATGTTTCAATATTTTATTAGTATTTTCATCAAAATACGCTGATATTAAATACATACCTAACACTCCCTGAATATATAATCTGTGCCAACAGCATACTATTTTCCAACAGTTGAATTGTATATGTTTCCTCTTATTTAACTCACACTTTTTATCATACCCTGACCGGCCCCCTCACAAAATCCCCCAGTTCTTTAACTCCATACTTTCCAGCAACAATCATATTATAAATATTAGCCGCATGTATATCATCAAGCAGCATTTCCTTATAGTCAGCGGTCTTTGTTATAAGTGGCACTTCCACAGTTTTTCTTATATATGAAAGATACTCCTGCCCCTTTTTATCAAAGCCAAGCACCCTTATATATGGTTCATTCACATATTTTTCCATACGTTTTTTATCAAGTCCAAGTGTTATTCTTACAAGTGCTCTTTTTATTCTGGAAAGTGGTACTTCTTTCGTCTTTATATGTTCACACAGGCTTCCAAATGAAAACGCCCAATTATCTTTACTTTCTGACCTCTGTGGTACTGTCCTTGTTATCATATCCATAGCCGACTTATATAATCTGCCAGCAATCTCCTTGCTTACATCTGGATATTGCATAACATTTTCTATAAATACATTTTTATCATAATTACTCGCAAAAAGTATATCTAAAAGCCTTGTAAATAACACTTCTGTTATGTCATCAGGATATATATAATTAGTATTTGAAGATAATATTAATCCCGCTTTTACAGGTATATATTCCGATATATTATCTGCTTTAAGATTTTCTCTCAATGCTGTCGCACTTGCATACTCACTTCTTATATCTGTATTGTTATAACTATCCCCCTGTCTTTGTACGGTATAAGGTTTAATAGCATAATTATTTTTTATGATAGCTTTCAGATATTCAACCGCAAGTATGTTATTAGAACTTGTAAGCATTGCCGCAGTGTCTTTATCTGTCAGCTTCTCCACAACCTTCTGTCTCGCAGCAGCATAGGATATTCCATTGGCAGTGTATTTAGATATTTCCTTATATAGTGTATCTTCGTTATCACACAAAATGTGGGCAAGCTTAGAAAGCCTTTCTATATCGCCGCTTTCACTTCCAAAAGCAATACTGTCAGCTTTTATATAATCAAGAACCTTTAAAGCACCAGCGGCAAAGCTCTCAGCACTTGACACAGCATAATTAACAGGAAGTTCAACGACAAGGTTAACTCCACTGTTAAGTGCCATAGAAGTACGCGTATATTTATCAAGAACCGCCGGTTCTCCGCGCTGTACAAAATCCCCGCTCATAACTGCAACACTTATATCCGCCCCTGTAAGCTCCATTGCTTTATTAAGATGATATAAATGTCCATTATGAAATGGGTTGTATTCTGTTACAAGTCCTACTGCTTTCATATATAAATCCCCTTGCATTTTAATTCTGTGAATAATTCTACAAATATTATGTGCTTATTATATCACGATTCGTAGCTTTGCTACTCGCCGCTGCTATCGCAGCTATCGTGATCGTCATTCGCCAGAAATCTGCAAGCAGCTTTCCGGCTCTCTTGCGCTCATTATAATCATAAACATAATGATACTACTATCATTATAAATATTTTCGACAAAAAAACAAGCTATTTTTGTCTATTTATTCCATTTTTAATAGTATTCATGACAAACATTATTATTTTCCCTTAAAATAATTAATGGGAGGGCATATATATCACATGCTCTCCCTTATACATAACTAAATTATACTTTGTAAACAATCCTGCAAAAGACTATTCATCATACTTTGAAAGTTCATCAAACACATATTCGTTAATAACTTTAATATATGTTCCCTTCATGCCAGATGATTTACAATCTATAACTCCGGCACTTTCAAACTTTCTTAACGCATTAACTATTACAGATCTTGTTATTCCAACATTATCTGCAATCTTACTAGCAACAAGAGTACCCTCGTTTCCGTTAAGTTCTTTAAAAATATTCTTAATAGCATCTAGCTCAGATGTCGATAATGTGTCTATAGCTGATCTTACTATCTTCTTCTTTCTGACTTCTTCTGCATTCTCTTCGTTAACAGAACGCATCATCTCAAGTCCTACAACTGTTGTTCCATATTCGCTAAGGATAATATCATCTATCTCGTATGAACTATCACTCTTATACATAAATAATGTACCAAGTCTTTCGCCAGCTATCTCAACTGGTGCAATCAAAGCCTGAAACTTCTTAACGTTCTCAATAGTAAATCCTAACGTAGACAGATTAACATTCTCTTTAGTTGATAATACGCTTAATAATCTCTCGTTAAGCATCTCATCCACAAACCCACCAACTTTGTCATAGACAAGCTCATTAATCACTTCGACGCCAGCATAATAACCAGTACCAAGGACCTTTCCCTTCTTACTTATGACAAGGATATTGGATTCGAGTATACTACTTAATACATTGCACATATCGTTAAAATCAACTCTTGCTGAATGATTATTATGCAATAACTTGTTAATCTTTCTGGTCTTATCCAAAAGCTGTACACTCATCATACATTCCTCCATATACATAATTACACCGATAAATATCTGTATAAGAGAATACTATCACACAACTTTCAAATAATCAACATTTTTATTATATTTATCTGACAATTTCAATAAATTTCTTTCTAAAGTCACATAAAAGCTATATTAATGTGATATATAGAACCATTTATTTAACATTTTTCGTATCATCTAATATATAACCGCAGTTTTCATCACCGCACACAAGCTTGTTACCTTTAATAAGCATATAACCTCCACACTTAGGGCACTTCTTATCCGAAGGTCTCTGCCATGTCATGAAATCACATTCCGGATATCCTTCGCAGCCATAAAACATTCTGCCTTTTTTAGTCTTCTTAAGTATGATATCTTTACCACACTTAGGACACTTTACTCCTATCTTTTCAAGATATGGCTTAGTATTATGACACTCAGGAAATCCTGGACACCCAAGGAACTTACCATGAGGTCCATACTTTATAACCATGTTACGTCCACATTTATCACATATAACATCAGTTACCTCATCTTCTATCTTTACATTCTCAAGTTCCTTTTCCGCACTATCAACTGATTCTTTAAGGTCTGGATAAAAATTCTTAATAATCTCTTTCCACTTCACATCACCATCTGCCACACCATCAAGAAGCGATTCCATATTAGCTGTGAAATTAACATCTACTATCTGTGGAAATGCCTTTATCATGGCATCATCGACAGCTCTTCCAAGCTCTGTAACATAAAGATTCTTCTGTTCCTTTGCTATATAATGTCTTGCTATGATAGTTGATATAGTAGGCGCATAAGTACTTGGACGTCCTATTCCAAGTTCTTCAAGAGCCTTAACAAGTGATGCTTCTGTAAAATGCGCTGGTGGCTGTGTAAAATGCTGTACTCCCTCCACGCCTTCAAGTGTGAGCTGCGAATCCTCATCTATACCCTTTACAAGTGCGTTAGGTTCATCTTTATCATCATCACTTCTATATACAGACATAAAGCCATCAAACGTAATCTTAGAAGCCGCTATGCTGAATCTATAATCTCCAGCCGCTATCTTAACAGATGTTGTTTCATATATCGCTTCTGCCATCTGGCTTGCCGTGAATCTTTTCCATATAAGCTGATATAATCTGAACTGATCTCTGGATAATGAATCTTTTATCATAACAGGTGTAAGTGCTATATCAGTAGGTCTAATAGCTTCATGTGCATCCTGTATTTTCTTATCATCTTTTTTTCTTAAGCCACTATGTGGAAGATACTTTTCACCATAATTAGCAGCTATATACTGTTCTGATGCTTCCTTTGCCTCATCAGCAACTCTTGTGGAATCTGTTCTTAGGTAAGTAATGACACCTATAGTTCCTCTTCCATCTACATCAACACCTTCATATAACTGCTGTGCTATTCTCATAGTCTTGGCTGTCGCAAAGTTAAGAGTCTTTGAAGCCTCCTGCTGAAGAGTACTTGTTGTAAAAGGAAGTGGAGCTTTTTTAACTTTCTCACCTTTTTTAATACTATCAACTGCAAATGTGCTGTTTTCCACTTCTTTTTTTATAGTTTCCATCTGTTCTTTGTTTTTTATGTCAATTTTTCCGTTGACATCTCCATGGAATTTTGCAACTATAGGCTTCTTTTCACCTTTAACCTTAAGTGTTGCATCCATAGTCCAGTATTCATCTGGAATAAATGCATCTATCTCGTTTTCTCTGTCACATATTATTCTTAAAGCTACTGACTGGACTCGTCCAGCACTAAGTCCTCTCTTTATCTTTGCCCATAATACAGGACTTATGCTGTATCCTACTACTCTGTCAAGTACTCTTCTTGCCTGCTGTGCATCAACAAGATTCATATCTATCTTTCTGGCATCCTTGATGGCTGCCTTGACTGCACTCTTTGTGATCTCGTTAAATGTTATTCTGTATATATCCTTATCCTCTAACTTTAACGCCTTTGAAAGATGCCATGAAATAGCCTCTCCCTCACGGTCGGGATCGGTTGCAAGATACACTTTGTCAGCTTTTTTTACTTCTTTTCTAAGTGCTGCAAGAATCTCTCCTTTTCCTCTTATAGTGATATACTTTGGCTCGAAATCATGCTCTACATCAACACCCATCTGACTCTTAGGCAGATCCCTTACATGTCCCTGTGATGCCATTACTTCATAATTCGAACCTAAAAACTTCTTGATTGTCTTTACCTTTGCTGGTGATTCCACTATAACAAGATACTTTGCCATTAAACTAACTCCTTAGATATGATTAAATGTTTAGATTACAGGGTCAAAACATATTTTCTGACTAATGTCTGGTATTTATAATTATTGCTTCTATACGTATATCCTTGCATAGCAATTATCAGCAACCTCTTCTATCTTTCCCTCAAGCTCCAGCTCAACCAGTGCATTACTTATTTCCTGCAATGATAATCCGGTTTTTTCTATAAGTTCATTTAACCCCACCGGATATAAATCCACACAACTATACAACATATTTTTAGGTGTTGCAAGTTTAAATTCATGTACAGAATTCACATTTTGCTCGTATTCCGGTATACTGTTTGTGGATTTTTCTTCTGTTTTATTACATATCGTTTCATTTTCTTCTGTTTTCATACCTATATAAGATTCACCACTCCTGCTCGATTTATAATCATAGATATTCCTGTAATCATCTAACTTTCTTCTTATTTCTTCTATTTCTAATATATCTTCAGGCCTTGTTATGACGGCTGCTCCAAGCTTTATTAAATCGTTGCAGCCTTCACTTAAGCTGTCCCCTATTCTTCCAGGAACTACCATAACCTCCTTATTCTGTTCAAGTGCTGCATCAACAGTTATAAGTGAACCACTCTTTTTTCTTGCTTCTACAACTATAACAACATCTGACAAGCCACTTATAATCCTGTTTCTTACCGGAAACTGTCCTGCATGCGGTGCGGTCCCAACTGGATATTCTGATACAATACAGCCTTTTTCTTTCATCTGTGTAAAAAGCTCTATATTCTGTCTTGGATAACATATATCAACCCCGCACCCAAGTACACCACACGTATATCCATCGGCCTTAAAAGCCCCCATATGTGCCGCTCCATCTATTCCCCTTGCCAACCCGCTTATAACCTGTATTCCCATCTTTGCAAAGCTTTTTGCAAACACGCCAGCCACATTATATCCATAGGTTGTATTCTGCCTTGAACCTACGATTGCAACTGATGGTTTCTTATCATCTGGCAGCTTTCCATAATAATACAGACATAAAGGATAATCATATATATGTAACAGCCTTTGTGGGTAATCTTCCTTTCCTGGATACGTAAAATGTATTCCTTTCTTTCTGATATTGATAAATTCTTCATATATCATATTATCTTTTTTAGAATCAGATATATACATAAATTCTTTATCACTCAGTGATCCCAGACCTCTTAGAACTTCCACATCTGCTTTGTATACATGTTCTGGTGATTCAAATACCATTAGCAGCTGCCTTAGCTTAGTCTTTCCTATACGTGGTATGTTGCAGAACCAGTACCAGTAATAATCTTCGAGATATGAAGATATAGCCTTATTTTTACTCATTATATATTTTCCCTCGCATTATAAAAAATATTTACATGTCAGTTTCTTATATTACACTTCGTTCTTTTTATAAATAAGTGCTTCTGTTATATGTTCACTTAATATATTCTCACTGCCTGCCAGATCTGCTATTGTCCTTGCAGTTTTAAGTACTTTCCCATATCCTCTTGCTGACATGGATAACTTCTTATACATAGACTCCATAATCTTTGAGGATTCTTCATCAAGCCTGCAATATTTCTTTATTTCACGCATATTCATCTGTGAATTATAATCTGTTACAGAATCTTTAAACCTTTCCTGTTGTATAAGCCTTACCTTCTCAACTTGCTCTTTCATATATGCTGAACTGTATACAGCACTGCTGTCTTTTGCACCAGTTATATCCTCATATGTCACTTCATCGACTTTTATACATATATCAAATCTATCCCACATAGGATTGCTTATACGCCCTATATACCTTCTGATATCATACTCTGAACAGTGACAGCGGTTTCTATCTGGATAATAACCACATTTGCAAGGATTAATAGCAGCAGCAAGCATAAATTCCGCTGGATATGTATACGCAGCATTAAGCCTTACAACTGTTATCTTCTTATCCTCAAGAGGTTGTCGTAAAGACTCCATAAGCTCTGGTCTGAATTCCGTCATTTCATCTAAAAACAGTACACCCGAACCTGATAGCGTTATCTCTCCTGGCCTTGGTATCCTTCCACCACCAAGCATAGCAGCCGCCGTTATAGTATGATGTGGACTTCTGAATGGTCTTCTAGTTATAAGTCCCTTTTCTGCATCAAGTTTTCCTGCAACACTGTATATTTTAGTAACCTTCAGCTTCTCTTCATCTGTCATATCAGGTAATATAGTAGGAATCCTTTTAGCAAGCATGGTTTTGCCACTTCCAGGTGGACCAATATACATAATATTATGCATTCCTGCTGCTGCAATAAGAGTTGCTCTTTTCGCACTATACTGACCTCTTATATCAAGATAATCTTCCTCTTCGTTTAAACTGTCAGCTAATATAACACCTTCAGAAATCACTCCATCAGATTTAACTTCTTTAGATTCAGCTTCATATTTTTTATTAAAATCATCACTGGGATTATTGGCTGAAACGCCATCTAGACTATTATTAATAAGTATATCCTGTACATCCTTTAAGCTCTCTGCACCATATAACCGTATTCCTTGTGCTATGCTGCCCTCTTTTAGATTATCCTTAGGAATAATACATAGCTTTATACCAGCTTCTTTTGCTGCACATACTATAGGAAGCACTCCATTGACAGGATTGACTGTTCCATCAAGACTTAATTCTCCAAGCACAAGCGTGTCTTTAACCTTTTCCTCTTCTATGATTCCGTTTGATACGAGAATGCCTATCGCTATAGGAAGATCAAACCCTGTTCCTTCTTTTCTTATATCTGCCGGCGAAATATTAACCACTATACGCTGCGGCGGTAATTCAACTCCAGTATTCTTTATGGCTATCCTTACCCTGTCTCTTGCCTCTTTAACCTCCGTACCAAGATATCCACTCATATCAAATGTTGGAAGTCCACTTCTTACATCAGTCTCAACACTTACTATACGGGCATCTATACCACACAACGCTGCAGTTGTTATACTGCTAAACAATACATTACACCCTCTTTCTTAACTTTTGCACTTTTCATCTGTGTTTTTCTTATAAATAACTTGCACCTTTCATAGCACACTGAAACAAACTTATAAGTCAAGCATCTTACGATATCTTACTTTATCCTCATCAGCTATATCAAGCGTATCCATAGCTTCTTCTGCAGTCTGGTCAAGCTTTTTCATTAAAGTTCTTATACTGTCAAGTCTGGCTTCATCCTTTCCTTCTATCCTGCCCTCGCGCTGTCCTTCGCGCCTGCCTCCTTCTAAGAACTCTTTCATTGCATTGCACATCTCCATATTAACTACCTTATCCTTTCTGCCATTATCTGCAAGCTTTACCAGTTCCTTTGTTCCTGTTATCCTTCCTATCATCTCTATAAATTCTATTGATACATCCCTGCCCTTATATTCTTTAAATATTTTATCAAATTCTTTGTTATATAAGTCAGAAACAAAATCAAACAGTAATCTTACATCATCATTATTAAACCTGTATTTATACGAATCTCTGATCTGTATAAGATTTAACCGGTAATCATTAAACTTTTCAGCTATTTTACCAGGCATATCAACCATCATATCTTTCAAGTTCACTGGTCCATCCCAGCATTTCTCTCCATAGTAGAATACTATTGTTATTATTGGATGAAATTTATCTGTTCTTTTTAACCTGGATAAAAACTCTGTACGTTCTTTACACTTATAGCCATGCTTTTCATTCACTGAGCTGATTTTATTATACTCTTTAAGATAACCAAGTGCATCGTAAACCAAAGTTCTTAGCGGCATAGCCAGATGAACATTTTCCTGTACTTCCAAACTTATTATATTAAATTCTACACCATAGTAATACTTTTTGACAACATCTCTTATTCTTTTTAATGTTTCCTTATACTCGTCCACAATAATAGAACCTGATACATCCGTATCAACCTCCTGCAGTTCATCCGCAATCACTACCTGCTCACCATCAAATACTACAGCATTAACAATATCTGCAAAATGCTTATTATCACGCCAGAACTCTTTCATCACAACATCATTCTGGCTTTTATCCTTAATAGAATTAGTCATAAACCACCTTTCTGAATGTCTGTAAACATTCTCTTTAATATTCAGTTTAATCGCCTTGGGGGAATATTCCGATGCCAAATCCAGCTAGAATTCACAGGTAAATAATCTTCCTGTTATAAAAATGTAAGGATTATAAGCTCATATAGCTTTTAATTTTTTAACCCTCACATGATATGCATATTTATATACTATATATATCATAAAAATATTAATATTACAAGTATTATTTTACTTTTTATAAACACTTTATACTTTTACAAACACAATAAAAACAGACTACAATCTACTGCCTATACAGTAAATCATAGTCTGCTCTATCGCCTGCAATTTTTAATGTCCTAATTCAACTTAAACAAATCTCTCCTTACAACTCTTATAACAGCCTTTCCAGTTCCTCCCTTGGAATCAGATACCTGCATTCCAAGATATATAACACCTTTATCTGCCAGTTCATCACACATATTTTTATATATCTGTGTACTTTCTGATGTGAGATTCACATTTGTATCTGATGAAGCTGTTGCACTCTTATACACAAGACTCGCCAGCCTTGTATATTCACCTGACTTGTTGAATCTGGCCGACATAAGTTTTTCACTTATGCCATTATATATATTATATCCGCCATTTAAACCTTCTGTCACCTTATCAAATGTCTGAATAACAACATCTTTGTCTGCGTTATTCTTAGTATAATTACCATCTTTATCCTTATCCCAGTAAAATACACCTGATGACATCAGAGCACTTGTGTCTGAACCCATATCTATATCAGTTGCAACAAACTGTATATCTGGTATAGAACCGTCAAGTGAATACATTTCATATATGCCATCATCAGTCATCACGGCATTCTCAATCTTAATCTGAGGTGCATTATTTCCAGAGTTAATAGACCATATAATAGTATTAACAAAGAGTTTAAGTTCATCTTCACTTATGGCCTTACTCATAGTAGAATGTCCTGCACCAGAATAAGTAACATTACCCTTAGAATAAATATAATAATTATTGGCCGCATCATTTCCAGTTACTGAAAAATAATCACTCTCACTATATTTAGATGTTCCCTGTCCTAATGTATACCATACAACCACATCTCCTCCACTATCTATACTGCTTGCTGTATCATCCTGCTTTTCAAGGTCAAGAAGATAATACTGTGCATGTGTTTCTGCTACATTCAGATTATCTGGTATCGTATATGGATAAGAGGTAATCTGTCCATCATTAATCTTATTAACAGCATTGGTACGAAGCGATGAAACCGTTCTTTCCGTTCTATGATTATATTTGTATATATAATTATTATCATTTTTATAATCATAGCCTGGCAATACGCCATATCTTGTAACTATTGTATTGGTGTATCCCTGCTGGTAAGACAGATTTTCTTTAGCCTGTCCGACCGTAACATGATACATATCCATACCAACTATGTTTCTGAACGCAGTTGTGAACATATAGCCCTTTGATATCTTGTCATCAATCATTATCGGAACTGCTCTTCTTATATCGGAATCATCTCCTTCAAATAAGCTTTCAGTTTCATCAGTATTCTCATCCGTATATGAATACTGTCCGATAGTATCATGAGTCATAAGTACAGCCTTGCCACTTTCTATATAATCACGCAGATTAGCCAGAGCATGTGTGTTCGTAATATTGTCAAATGCGTCTGCAAAGCCAAGAACAACAATAGTATAATCCTTTAGCAGATCTTCTCCATCTTTATTAAGGCTTGTTCCTGCTGTATACCTGCTGTTTTTATACCAGTCATTACCTTTATTATCACCTTCACACAACTCCTTAACAGTTACAATATCAACATCCTTTTTATTTATTCTTAATCCAGTTGTGCCACTTGCATCATTAAACAATTTCATAAAATCAGAATCATTTAACTTAAGACTGTAATCATGCTTACTATCTATATCAGGCATTATCTGTAATATCTTTACATCTTCCTGCTTTTCGTCTGGTACATTTATTCTTAATATTCCTGTTGTTTCAGCCGTCAATCCTGTACTTACATCCCTAATAACAAGCTTCCAAGGTAAATAAGGTCTTAAATCTTTTGGTAATGTTGTTGTCGTAACAGTTATATATCCATTGTCATAAGTATAAACTGCCGGATTCGTATCACTAAATCCACCTGCGTATAACTCACCAGTGTCATCATGTGCATTTACAAACACACCATTTGCATCTTTATCAATATAAAACTCTACATTATATTTTCCAGATGTATTATCTGTCTTGAATTTAACTGTAAATGTGTTATCTTCCTCATTCAGGCCAGTATCTGCAATAGTCTGTCTTATAACTGGTTTAAACTTATATTCTATTTTGTCACTATCTGAAACAGCCGCATCTGAGGCAGCTTCTACCGTTATGTTAGAAGTTTTACCTACACTTCTGGCATATGGTAATACAGAATAAATGTTAGTATCAACTGTTCTTGTATAATTACCATTACTATCTTTAACCAAGACACCACTAGTTGATGCATTGTATATATCAGAGGCTAATATAACTGGTTTATCCATATTGATATACTCTTTAAGTTTTTCCAGAGTCTTTTCAGTTATATCATTTCCAGCCGAAGCAACATCTTTTCCTGTATCATTACCTGAACGGTCCCACAGACTCACAACTGCGCCCTGCGAATAATAATAGCTGTCAACAGTACTACCATTATTCTGCTTAATAAGTCCTTTAATGTTAAGAAGATTCTTAGAATGTTCATCTCCTATAATAACAAGATCGTATTTATTGGCTATATTATCCGTCATACCATTAAGTTCATTTACAGTAACTGACGTAACATCAATATATCTTTTATAATTCTTTTCTGTAATTCCCGATACATTTATTTTAAACTTTGCATTACTAAAATATTTAAGCAAAGACTTTGCCCCATCACATGTATTATAATCATAATCAGCAGATGGCTGGATTTCAAGAACTTTGAGCTTTTCTATAGCCTTATTTCTCTTATATCCACCAAGAACATATTGAATCATTTTAGCAATATCTATATTTCCATCATTTATATTGTATGTTTTTAAGACATCATTAACCTGATTGAACTCGTTATTATTTCCACTTATATTAATTTTAGATGATATAAAGCCTGATCTAATAGGATTATTCTGGTATCCAAACCAGAAAACATTCTCATTAATTCTATCTGGTGCAACGTTATATCCTTTATATGGAAAATTGCTATAATAATTACTTACTTTAGGCCATTCACCGAGGTATTTACCAAAAACACCCTGATTAAAATCAATCCATCCAGCAGTATCATATGTTACACGGTATGTATTGCTCCTGTTCTCATTGAATATGTATATTTCCATATTATCAAAGTCAAACCTGCCATACTCTCCCTCATATACACCAGTTATTTCATTTGTTGTATCTTCATCAATAACCTTATACTCGCACAAATCACGCAGACATGTATCCCTGTCTATTCCAGTTATTGTTACAAACATTTTCATAAGATTTTCCTGTCTTCTTTTATCAATCTTATTATAATCAGATCCACCTATTATACTAAGCTCCTGATTTAAATATTTGTAACAAATGCGTCCTGCAACTGATGCATCACTAAAGTCTTTTCCCAAACATACATTATTCCCCCATGTATGAGATGACCAGTCTTTATCAGTGATTCCGGCTTTAGCTGGATATTTTGCTTTTAATTGTGCATCGCCATAAGCCTGTGCATACTCATACATTTTTTTATATGTTTCTGCTGGATAAGTACTGATATTTTCTCCAGCAGATACTATTATTGCATCTGCATTATCAATCATATCTGTTGTCAGGGCATCAATAGAAACACTTGTAACCCTGATTTTATCCATCATATTATAATCGCCTTTAGCTATTGAATTATCACCAGCAAATACCATATAAGCAAAGAGATTATCGTTATAGCCGCTTATATTATTTCCCTGTTCATCGACAAATGTTTTATCATATATATCAAGTTCTTTTTTATTTCCATAATTATCAATAACATTAAATTTAAACTCAGTATCAGAGGTTATCTCATTAGCACAATCCTTTGAATAAAGCTTCCATTCAGACGCGCTATTCTTTCTATAATAAATATTCTTTCCTGCATACTCAGCTTGATTCTTATTTTCTGGAATCGTATAGTTATTATACTCAATAATACTTTTCATATAATTATTCAGCCATGTGTTACACAGGTCATGCTTTGCAGCACTATCTGGCAATCCAGCAATATCTGACCACTTGACAGCACCATTATCCATGCCTGTAAGATATCCCCATGCCCCTACTGCTTCATCAGGAACCAATTCAATAATATTAAGCGGATTATCCCTTGTATATGTTCTTTCACCTATTGTGACTGCATCAGCAATCACAGCTTTTCCGCCACCTGTCGCCTGTGTCTTATATATCATTCCGCCGATGACAAACAAAAACACAAGTGCCACAGATAACAAAACTGTACTAATATATTTTCTTTTTCTTATCTTACCTAACATCCGTTTCATATTGTCATCCTTTCTCTGATACTCTTCTCTGATACTCTTCTCTGATACTCTTAATATGTATTCCACACACTAAACATTCTGTCAAAACAAGCTGTTACCAACATTTATGCTTACAAGCTATAATCAGGCATCAACATACCCTTGCGCTTTTATATCTCCCAGCTTAAAATACTTTATCTCTATTATTGTTTTATCACTGCCGTTTACCTTCACTATTTTAACCTTGTTGGTTAAATCATCTCCATAAAGAGAATTTCTAAGTGATACTTCTCTCTTTACTTCACGGCTTACATTCTGCTTATAAAGCTTTATATATGCCTTTGCCTTTATATTTGATGTAAGAATAACACCCTCTTCTTTCTTTGGTGTTTCCCCAACTCTTGTTGTAGGCTGCTCCACATCTCCTGCTGATACACATTTATCATCAATTTTTATAGAAAAGTCCTCGACATACTCACATGCCACACTCACGTTATCAAGCGGCTTATCTCCTAACGGGTAGAAATCATTTGAAAAATATAATATCTTATTAGCTTTATCCCATATATAACCATAGTACCTTGACTTATTAGTATTAGAATACTTAGTAAGATAATAATCGTATCCACTATTCTTATCAGGACTTCTATACATTATAAGCATATCCGCTTCCATTATATCGTTCTCGACCTGATTTAATGCAATATCCGCATCGCTTTGCAGCTGTGCCTGTGCTGTCTGCTTCGTGAAGTTATGCACTGAACTCTGTATAAGAACAACCAGAGCTGACAGTACTATACCGCCTATAGTCAGGGCAATAAGCATTTCTACAAGTGAAAAGCCTTTATTATTAAGTTTTCCATCAGCCTTTCTCTTATCAGCACAATCTGCTGACACATTAACCTCATTCATAGAATCCTTTGCTCCTTTTACTATGATAACGATAACTTACCAGTACTGTACCACACTGTAACATCATACGAATGGCTACCACGGCTTATAGTTATAACCGCCTTTAGATTATTATTAACATCTAATTTATCGGACCTGGAGGCTCCTGCGTTAACAACAAAAGAACCAACCCTTCCACTGCTTCTTGTATAAGTCACAGTAGCTTTTTTATCACTATCTACAGCATAGTCTGTCTTATCAGATGAATTGGCATAATCTGATATCGTTATATTATAACCTTTTCCTATAGTTTTACTTTCTGTCTGGACATCATTCTTATATGTAACAAGCCTGCATGTTCCATCTGTATCCTTAACTATATCAAGCTTCCAGTCTGCATTAACTGTAAGAGTTTGTGAACGCAGATTATTAAGCTCTGTATACACGAAATTACCTGCTTTTTTTACATTTCCCCTGCTGATTACTGACACTCCTATAGCAGAGCCGCCTATAACTATCGCCATAATAGCTATAACAACGAGAAGCTCAACGAGAGTGAAGCCTTTATTTAGTTGTAACTGCTTCTGTAGACTGTGTCGTCTTTTCCGAATCATCACGTTTCCTCCAATTAGCAACTCGTATCATATCCTTATATGTCATATTCTGAACATCCAAAAAGCCGCTGTCATCACTGTTTTCAAGTGGATTCCATACCTTGAATATCTCTGCATATTTCTGATCAGTTTTTATAATATCAGTAGTGTCAGAAAGACCTGTAACCGTAACATCGCCTTCTATAGTTATAGTTCCACCAGCTATTATAGTTCCAGAGAAATTTTTCTTAACCACAACATCCCCAGATGCAACTATAACACCACCATCAACATCTCTAAAGCTATACGTTATATCATTTGACATATGTGCTTTTTTTCTTATAACTTCATCATTATTACTTATAATAAGCGGTTCAGAAGTTGAATTGCTATTATTAAACGCAACCAGCGCATACTTATCATAACCACCTGTAAGCTTTGTAGTAACAGGACCAAGCTTATCCTTTGTATAAGCTTCTAGACCAATAGTAGATATAATATTAACATATACCTCTTTGGAATACTTATTTAAATCCGGATACATCTGACCTATAATTGTGTTATTCATCTTTTTTGTATCTGTTATTTCATAAAGCGTTCTGCTAAGAACATTGAATCTTGAAGCCAGATCCTCATAATCTCCTGCATAATCATATTTTGTTGATGATGCGGCATCATCTGATTCATTATAAACAAGACTCATACTGCCATCTGCTGCTGCAACAGCTGATAACATGGAATTCTTAGTATACACACTGCCTGAGCCAGCCTTTATGACACTGTTAAGACTCTGCGCATTAAGTGTCATCTGTGACTTCAATCTTTCTCTCTGCTCTTTGTATGTTTTCTTTACTTTATCAGATTTACCTGAAAGAAGACTGTTGAATTCAGTATCATCAAATATAGCCTTAACATAAGAAGCAGCCGCCTTTTCATCTTTAAAGCGCAGATAATAATAATCTCTTGTAAGACTTCCTATAGTTATAGTCTTTTTAACAAAATATTTACCTTCCGCCTCAGATAAATACTTATATCCAAAGAAGTTATCTTCTGATATTGTTATATTCACATTAGCTCCTGCCGCAGCCGGATTAGTTTCACCACCCATAAGTGCTGCAGGCACAAGATATATCTCCTGATTTCCAATAAATGATACTGACTCACCTGTATCATAATCTCCTGGTACAGTATATCCATCAGCATTTGCAAGAGAATAATAATCTATATACGCCCTTCCTGAAACAAGAAGCTTGTTAAGTGACTGAAGATCAAGCTCTGAATTAGTACCATTTATAACAATAGCACTGCTTCTGTTTACCTTTTCAGTAGCATTAACCCCTACATAACTATAACCATAATAATTACCTGACAGCTTGACCTTGCTGTTGTTTCCGTTTAACTCCAGATCGTCTCTTACATATGTATCAGAGCTTCCATTTACTGTTATGCTAGAGGTTCCACCTGTACTGTCAGAGGTCTTGATATTCTCACACCATATCCTGCTGCCTGTTCCACCATTTCCTGCATTAAGTGTTCCATTTTCAACAACTATATCACCACTTGTAGCAAGAAGTGTGTCTCCTGCTACATTAGCTGTTGCCGCTGGATTCACTTTAAAACCACCTGCTGAGCCTGCAAAAGCATTACCATTCAGATTAAATGATGCATTGGATGCAACTGATATTCCCTTGTTTCCAACAATAGAATATCTTAAAAACGAATCAAGACTAAGTTTCTTTGAATCAGTTATATTAACAAGCTTGTCAGGTATTCCAAGAGTCATATCAAATGTAATATATGAATAATATCCTGCCTGTGTAAGATACTTTACAAGGCAGTTATTAATATTAATTGTATAATAAAAAATATTCTCTTCAACCTGACTCTTCTTACTTACAATCTGGATGTTATCTATGGATTCAACATCAAGCGTGTTACTTCCTGATTTATGCGTTGCTTCTATACAATCATTAAGGACACTGACTATACCCTGCGCCTCTATTGTATTACTGCCTCTTTCGTACACGCCTTCCTGCTTCTTGCTTACATAATCACTATCATCCTTATACTTGATACTATCAAGCATATTATCCTGTATCATGCCAAGCTTATTAAGCATTCTATGAATATAATCAAGTCTTAGCTCCTTATTACATGTTATATTATCAACAGTTGTTATACCACTTTCGGTATTGACAACCATCTTCGCAACCTGATCCTGATATGCACTGTTAAAACAGTCTGATGACATCTGTCCCATAGCAACATATATCTCATTGACTGCATCCTCGGATGTATAAAAAGTTTTAGCTGACTGCTTATTAGCTACCTTCAGCTTAAGATTCATAATAGTAGATGAAGTAACTACGGTGGCAAGTATCATAACAAATGATAACATTATAAGTACGATAACCATAGTTGAACCGTTATTATTACACTTAACTCTTTTTCTTAAATTATGTGCCATCATAAGCTTCTCCTCACCTTTCTCTACCCGATCTTTGTTGTAGTCATCTGTATCATCGGTTCTTCCTTCGATGTATCAGCATTACTGCCATAATATACTTTAACCGTCATAGTATACAAAAGACTCTTACTTGCTACTCCATTGCTGCCTGAACCTGTATTGTTAATATCCTTATATTCATCCCACTTATATATATTAGAAAATACACTTACCGGTCCTGGATTAGTTGTTCCATCTTTATTAACTGTCTTATTTCCAAGATTAATCGTTCCTACGTTTGCAAACTCCTGTCTTGAAGTATCTTTGTTAAGATAAAGACTCACCTTGTCTTTGTTAATCATCATATTCTTAGAACTGTCTGTTGTGTTGTTAGATGTCTGCTGAATAAGGAATACATTACAATTATCATATTTAACAAATGCATTTTCCTGATAATCGTAAGTTATGTTAATCTTATCAGTAGTATAATAATATCTGTTATCACCTACAGTTAAAGTCGAATGTCTGTCATAAGGTATATAAAACATATACACATCTTTAAGATTATTAGGTAATGAGGATGATATTCTATAAGAATTATCACCTGTTATTTCCGCCTTGAAATAATTATTAGGATATGTAATAGATGCTGTATATGCATAAGCCTTATTTCCATCATATATGTATTCAAAATCCAGTGTTATCCTCTGATAATATGCATCTATAC
>OIZG01000955.1_pt1 | contig 20432 bp, 16 predicted proteins | sample 1588561 | NCBI WGS metagenome assembly OIZG01 (sample SAMN03283267) | human gut metagenome | biome: human-associated habitat; material: feces | host: Homo sapiens | place: USA | collected 2013 | reverse complement strand
TCTGGAAGGCTTCCGGACACGTAGACGCATTCAATGACCCTTTGATTGACAATAAAGACTCTAAGAAACGTTATCGTGCTGACGTGTTGATCGAAGATCAGCTGGCTAAGTATGACGATAAAATCAATAAAGAAGTAGCGAAAGCTGCCAAGAGATTCGGCGAATCTTTTGATGAGGCTCAATTCCGTTCTACCAACGGACGTGTATTGGAGCATCAGGCAAAACGTGACGCACTTCACACTCGCTTTGCTAAGGCTCTGAACGACGGTAATCTGGAAGAATTGCGTCAGATCATTATTGATGAAGAAATCGTATGCCCGATCTCCGGTACAAAGAACTGGACAGAAGTTCGTCAGTTTAATCTGATGTTCTCTACTGAAATGGGTTCTACTTCCGAAGGAGCCATGAAGATTTATCTTCGTCCGGAAACTGCACAAGGTATTTTTGTAAACTACCTCAATGTACAGAAGACGGGTCGTATGAAAGTTCCTTTCGGTATCGCACAGATTGGTAAGGCTTTCCGTAACGAAATCGTTGCCCGTCAGTTCATCTTCCGTATGCGTGAGTTCGAACAGATGGAAATGCAGTTCTTCGTAAAACCGGGAACGGAACTTGACTGGTTCAAGAAATGGAAAGAAATCCGTCTGAAATGGCATAAGGCGCTGGGCTTCGGCGATGCAAGCTATCGTTATCATGATCACGATAAATTGGCGCATTATGCAAATGCTGCAACTGACATCGAATTCCTGATGCCGTTTGGCTTCAAAGAGGTAGAAGGTATCCACTCCCGTACCAACTTCGACTTGTCACAACATGAGAAGTTCTCCGGAAAGAGCATTAAATACTTCGACCCTGAACTGAACGAATCATATACTCCGTATGTAATTGAAACTTCTATCGGTGTAGACCGTATGTTCCTTAGCATTATGAGCGCCGCTTATTGCGAAGAACAACTGGAAAATGGTGAAAGCCGTGTTGTTTTGAAATTGCCTGCTGCTTTGGCTCCGGTGAAACTGGCGGTTATGCCGTTGGTGAAGAAAGACGGTCTGCCTGAAAAAGCGCGTGAAATCATCGATGACCTGAAGTTCCATTTCCATTGCCAATATGACGAAAAAGATAGCATCGGCAAGCGTTACCGCCGTCAGGATGCAATCGGTACCCCGTACTGTGTAACAGTCGATCATCAGACATTGGAAGATAACTGTGTGACATTGCGTAACCGCGATACCATGCAGCAAGAACGTGTGGCTATCTCTGAACTGAATAATATCATTGCAGACAGAGTAAGTATCACTTCTCTATTGAAAACTTTACAATAAACCTTTGACGAATGAGTAAAAAGATCTATTTATTCTCCTTAGTATTGTTGGCTTTGACGTTTACCGCTTGTAGCGAAACGGAAGAGACCGGACGTTATGACAATTGGCGTGCGCGTAGTGAGGCTTTTATTGATTCAATAGCCAATGTGTATGCTGGACAACAAAATGGCAGCATAACAGTCACGGATGAAAAAGAGAGACTTTATCCTTTTACGGATTTGACGAATGGGCAGACAATATATGCCAAGAAAAGAATTCCCAGAGACGGCGTGAAGGATGACGATAAACCTGTATATACTTCTAAGGTAAGTGCATATTATCGTATGTCTTATTTTAATGGTGACGTTGTTCAACAGAATTTTGCAGGAACAGAGCCTGACGAGTTTGATGTGCCTTCGGAATTCTTATTGAATGAAGTGATCTCAGGCTGGGGGTATACGCTAACTGAAATGGCAGAAGGAGAATTTTGGACTTTGTATATTCCTTACCAGAGTGGATATGGTTCCGGTACAGGTAGCGATGGTTCTTTACAGGCTTATTCGGCACTAGTCTATGATGTAAAATTGGATAAGATTGTAGAACGATAATCTTCTCAAGAATAAGGAAAATAAATAAGGTGTTGGTCATAAGGGATACAACACCTTATTTGATTTTATACTACTTTCTCTCACCTGTAAATGAGTCGGAATGACCACTTGCTTGACAGCCTTATCCCCTTTAATCTGCTCAATCAACAACCGGCAGGCAGTTTCTCCCATTTTATAAGTTTGATGAGACACAGCCGATAATTTAGGCTCTACGTAATTGGCGTGTTGTTCGTCCGTATATCCGATGATGGCAATGTCGTCCGGTATACGCAGTCCATGTTTTTTGATAACTTCCATAGCGGCAAAAGCTAAGGTATCATTCATGGCAAGTATGGCATCAGGAGGCTGAGGAAGCGACAGCAAGGTCTCTGTGGCAATTTTACCCTCCTCGTAATCAATCTTCCGGCAGACGACCAACTCTTTCTCGATGGGAATCCGGTTGTCACGTAGAGCTTCCAGATAACCATGCTTTCTTTTCTTTACGATGTCCAGATGATTCGCTCCACCTATAAACGCTACCCGTTTGCTTCCATTATCCAGAAAATGTTGTGTTGCCATTTGAGCGGATTGCACACCGTCCGCAACAACCGAAGAAAACTGTTCCGTCAGACAAACACGATCAAATAGAATAAGCGGCATATTGATATCTTTTAGTGTTGCAAAATGGGAATAGTCCGTAGTCTCCTGTGATAAGCAGGCGATGATACCTTCCACACGCATATTTACCAGGTTCTCAACGTTCCGTTTCTCATGCTCGTATGACTCATGCGATGTAGTGATAATCACAAAATATCCGTTGGCGATAGCCATATTTTCTATACCGTTCAAGATAGAGGCGAAGAAATGAGTTACGATATCCGGAACAATCACTCCGATGATACGCGGGGCATTTTTCCGTAAACTCATGGCAAAAGGATTGGGACGGTAATTCATTTCTTTTGCCAGTTCCTTAGCCTTGGCGCAGAGCTCACGGCTGATTTCCGAGCTGTCTTTCAGGGCTCTGGATACAGTGGGAATCGATACTCCCAATGCTTGAGCGAGATCTTTGAGTGAAGTATGTTTCCGGTATTTCATTTGAAGGTCTTTTACTTTGATTCTTTTACAAAGAAAGTACATTCCCGGATAAATACGCATATCTGAAACAATATTTTTTACGTAAACCATTACGTTGCTTTTTAGTGGCTTTACCGCTATACGGAAATCATTCCTGACCTATTTTTGTCGCATACAAAACTATTTAAAACCAAGAAGTATGCAATACCATGAAATCGGAAAGACAGGGATGAAAGTGTCATCCCTTAGTTTCGGAGCCTCTTCCTTAGGAGGAGTTTTCCATGATTTAAAAGAACAAGAAGGCATTCAAGCGGTATTTACCGCTGTTGAATCGGGAATGAATTTTATAGATGTCTCTCCTTATTACGGACATTATAAAGCGGAGACCGTGCTAGGAAAAGCGTTGAAAGAGCTTCCGCGCGACCGTTATTATCTTTCTACCAAAGTAGGGCGTTATGGAAAAGATGGAGTGAACACATGGGATTACTCAGCCAAACGGGTAACTGAGAGTGTTTACGAGAGTATGGAACGCTTGCATATAGAGTTTATCGATTTGATAAATGTACACGATATTGAATTTGCCGATTTGAATCAGATTGTTAATGAAACATTGCCTGCCTTAGTAGCACTGCGTGAGAAAGGAGTGGTAGGCCATGTCGGAATCACAGATTTACAGTTGGAGAATCTGAAATGGGTAATCGACCACTCACCAATCGGCACAGTCGAGTCCATTCTCAATTTTTGCCATTATTGTCTGTGCGATGATAAGTTAGTGGATTTTCTGGACTATTTTGAATCCAAAGGAATCGGTGTGATTAATGCTTCTCCGCTTTCGATGGGACTGTTGAGCGAACGTGGTATTCCTGCCTGGCATCCGGCTCCCCAATCGTTGGTAGAAGCCTGCCGTAAAGCAGTGGAACACTGCAAAGCCAAGAACTGTCCGATTGAAAAACTGGCTATGCAGTTCTCTGTCAGCAATCCCCGTATTGCCACCACCCTGTTCAGTACAACCAACCCGGAGAATGTGAAAAAGAATATCACTTTCATTGAAGAACCGATTGATTGGGAGCTCGTTCGGGAAGTTCAGGAGATTATCGGAGAACAGAAACGTGTAAGCTGGGCAAACTCATAAAACGAACTTGTTGGTATGGACTACACAATCATTGATGCACATGCTCATTTATGGCTACGGCAAGATACGGTCGTAGACGGACTGCCTATTCGTACGTTGGAAAACGGACGTTCGGAATTTATGGGAGAGATTCGCCAGATGGTTCCTCCTTTTATGATAGACGGGGTGAATAGTGCGGAAGTCTTTCTTTCGAATATGGACTATGCACAAGTATCTGCCGCTGTTATCACTCAAGAATTTATTGATGGTATTCAGAATGATTATTTGTCGGAAGTCGTTTCCTGTTATCCCGATCGTTTCTTTATTTGCGGTATGTGCGAATTTCGTAAACCGGGATTTCTGGAACAGGCAAAAGAGCTGATCGCAAAAGGTTTTAAAGCCATCAAGATTCCTGCCCATCGTCTTTTGCTGAAAGAAGGAAGGGTGATGCTGAACAGCGAAGAGATGATGGAAATGTTCCATTATATGGAAGATGAGGACATTCTGCTTTCTATTGATCTAGCCGACGGAGCCACACAGGTTCCTGAAATGGAGGAGATTATTCAGGAATGTCCGGATTTGCGGATAGCTATCGGGCACTTCGGAATGGTGACTCGCCCCGACTGGAAAGAGCAAATCCGTTTGGCACGTCATTCCAATGTGATGATTGAATCCGGTGGAATCACCTGGCTTTTCAATGACGAGTTCTATCCTTTTAAAGGAGCGGTAAAAGCCATCCGTGAAGCAGCAGAGCTGGTGGGCATGGAAAAACTGATGTGGGGCTCGGATTATCCGCGTACCATCACAGCGATCACCTACAAAATGTCTTATGATTTTGTGGTGAAGTCTTCCGAATTGACGGAAGAGGATAAAAGACTCTTTTTAGGAGAGAATGCCCGGAATTTCTATGGATTTACAGATCTCCCCGTGCTTCCTTACATCAAGAATATGTCCGAATGATTGAGAAAACAACCTTATCGTAAAACTATATTCATGCCATGAAAAAGAATACATATACAATACCTTTAGCTTTGGTTTTCTGCCTTTTCTTCTTGTGGGCGATAAGCAGCAATCTGCTTCCTACAATGATCCGGCAATTGATGAAGACCTGCGAGCTGAATACCTTTGAGGCTTCTTTTACAGAGACGGCCTATTGGCTTGCCTACTTCATTTTCCCTATTCCGATAGCTATGTTCATGAAACGATACAGCTATAAAGCGGGAATTATATTCGGACTTATCCTAGCCGCCATCGGAGGGCTGCTCTTTTTCCCTGCCGCCATACTAAAAGAATATTGGGCTTACCTTTGCATCTTTTTTATCATTGCCACCGGAATGTGTTTTCTGGAGACGGCTGCCAATCCGTATGTAACAGTGCTGGGTGCCTCTGAAACGGCTCCCCGCCGATTAAACCTGGCGCAGTCTTTCAACGGGCTCGGAGCTTTCATTGCCGCCATGTTCCTAAGCAAACTTATCCTTAGTGGGAATCATTACACACGGGAAACGCTTCCTGTAGATTATCCGGGTGGTTGGCAAACCTATATCCAACTGGAAACGGATGCCATGAAACTTCCTTATCTGATATTGGCGTTACTGCTCATTGCCATAGCCGTTCTATTTGTCTTTTCAAAGTTGCCGAAGATTGGAGATGAAACTGCTTCTTCAGATGCAGTGACGGCTGATGGCAAGAAAGAAAAACTGATAGACTTCGGAGTATTAAAACACTCGCATCTTCGTTGGGGAGTGATTGCGCAATTCTTCTATAATGGCGGGCAGACAGCCATCAACAGTCTTTTCCTGGTCTATTGCTGCACCTATGCGGGATTGCCGGAAGATACGGCTACCACTTTCTTCGGACTCTATATGCTGGCTTTTCTTTTGGGACGTTGGATTGGTACAGGCTTGATGGTGAAATTCCGTCCTCAAGATATGCTGTTGATCTATGCCCTGATGAATATCCTCCTGTGTGGAGTGGTGATGATATGGGGAGGAATGATCGGACTATATGCGATGCTGGCTATCTCGTTCTTTATGTCTATCATGTATCCTACTCAATTCTCATTGGCTTTAAAAGGACTTGGAAATCAGACGAAGAGCGGCTCGGCCTTTCTTGTAATGGCGATCGTTGGTAATGCCTGTCTCCCGCAGTTGACGGCTTATTTCATGCATATTAACGAGAACATCTATTATATCGCGTATGGCGTGCCGATGATTTGTTTTGTTTTCTGTGCCTATTACGGATGGAAAGGTTATAAAGTAATCGATTAATAAATTAATTATCAAATACATATCAAATGAAAGCAGTTCAAATTATCAATCCCTCCGAAATGAAGGTGGTTGAACTGGAAAAACCGGTCGTTGGAGCCGGTGAAGTATTAGTAAGAATCAAGTATGTTGGTTTTTGTGGTTCCGACTTGAACACATTCCTGGGCAAAAATCCGATGGTGAAATTACCTGTGATACCGGGACACGAAGTAGGAGCAGTCATTGAGGAAATCGGTCCGGATGTTCCGGCAGGTTTTGAGAAAGGCATGAATGTGACCTTGAATCCATATACCAACTGTGGAAAATGTGCTTCTTGTCGCAATGGTCGTGTTAATGCCTGCGAACATAATGAAACATTAGGTGTGCAACGCAATGGAGTGATGTGCGAATATGCTGTATTGCCTTGGACAAAGATTATTCCAGCTGGCAATATTTCTTCTCGTGACTGTGCGTTGATTGAGCCGATGAGTGTCGGATTTCATGCCGTATCTCGTGCACAGGTGATCGACAACGAGTTTGTGATGGTGATTGGCTGTGGTATGATTGGCATCGGTGCCATTGTGCGTGCTGCTTTGAGAGGTGCAACGGTAATCGCTGTCGACTTGGATGATGAAAAGTTGGAACTGGCGAAAAAGGTAGGTGCCTCTTATGTGATTAACTCCAAGACAGAAAATGTGCACGAACGGATGCAGGAGATTACGGAAGGACTGGGTGCTGATGTCGTGATTGAAGCTGTTGGCAGTCCCGTGACTTATGTAATGGCAGTGGATGAAGTCGGTTTCACAGGACGGGTGATTTGTATCGGCTACGCTAAAAGTGAAGTTGCTTTCCAAACGAAACTCTTTGTTCAGAAAGAACTGGATATTCGTGGTTCTAGAAATGCCTTGCCGACAGACTTCCGTGCAGTCATCAATTATATGAAAGAAGGAAATTGTCCGGTAGAAGAGTTGATCTCGAAAGTTGCCAAACCTGAAGGAGCTTTAGAAGCTATGCAAGAATGGGCGGCTAACCCGGGGAAGGTATTCCGTATCTTGGTGGAATTCTGATTGTGGGTATATTGGTAAAGTTTGAAGTATAATTAGAAACTGTCTGATTATAAGATTTGTTTCTGTTCTATATCTATGTGTAACCGTTGTTTTTTAATCTGTTTCAAATATTATTCTAATTGTTACATTATTCGTGCCCTTTGTTTTAACAACTGCTGATTACCAATGTTATAGCTTACTCAGTTCCAATATTTTCTTTTCCAATGTCAGGTCGTCGGTAGTCATTTGGGGAGTGGGGATGTTACACATACGTATAACGTCTCCTTCACGACAGGTATAGCTGTAATAGAGACGCTCGATTTCACTCAGCTCATCGTAGGATTTCAGGTTCCCTTTTTGTTGAAGAAACTTGGAACGTTCGGCATTGTCGGTCTGTTTAACCAATAATATACGGCGGGCGATAGGGTTGTAATTATAATCAAAGCATTGGTAAATGCCGCGTAGGAAAGGCGGACGGTCAAACATCGGCAGTTTGAGGCAAATATTGAACATGGAAAGTTGCGGGGCATGACTCTCATTGAAAACAAGATAGAGATGACTCATGCCATTCATCAGTCCGAATCCCCAATGAGTGGTGCCATGAGCATTCGTGTGTCCCACTTCGATGTAGTTGCCATTCTCGGCCGGAGCGATGAAGTAAGGCTCGATTTTCAGGTCATTGGTGTTGGAGGAGAGACTGTAGCTGGTATATATGCCACTGAAATTTGTGATATGATTCACACTTTGCCTGGCGTTGTGTTCCAGTTCGGAAAGAAAAGGATTCATACTGTCCGGCTTTTCTTTTACTACCACCTCCATAGCGAAGAGTGCCTGTTTCATTTGCGGAAGTAGTCCGAAGAGTTTCTTTTTCGAAAGATTATTGACCCACATTAAAGCGTTGTCCAATGCTTCGTTGTCATCCATCCCTTTTTCCACATTTTTGAAGTATGCCGGGAATACTGTGGAATACATGGCGGACAATACGCTCGGGGTGAGTTGTGCTTGTTCGGCCATTTCTTTCATCTTGATACCCTTTCCACGTAGGAAAGTAATGCGGTCGTAGATTTCTTTCAGCTCATTCATATTTTTTATTGAGGAGTTCATTAGCTTGTTACAAAAATAGCTTTCTCTCTTGAATTCAACTCTCTATACAGTGACTTTTATTGTAAAAAGGTTGTTTTGTAGCCTCTTTCCAGTGTGTTACATTACAATTACATGAATATTTCTGAATTATTTCGTACTTATTATTCCTGTTTTATTCATTTTTTACCTCGTTGGGTGGCTCTACTTTTGCGATGTCAAAACGAAGAAGAATATGAATTTATCACTGAATAAACTGATAGGACAAAGACCGGACATACAATACGGTAAAACGGAAAGACATACTCCTGACTGGCTTTTCATTCTCTGGATGGGTGGTACGGCACTATTGTCTTACTCGTTGGTTTACGCTTTGCGTAAGCCCTTTACTGCTGCTGAGTTTGAAGGGTTGACGGTGGCTGGTATGGATTATAAGATTGTGGTGAGCATTATCCAACTCATCGGTTATGTATGCGCCAAGTTGTTTGGCATTAAATATATTTCTGAATTGCAGCCGCAGAATCGGTTGAAGTTCATTATCGGATCTGCTGCCTTGTCTGAAGCCTCTCTGTTGGCGTTCGGCCTGTTACCATTGCCCTATAATATAGTGGCACTTTTCTTTAACGGGCTTTCTTTGGGCTGCATGTGGGGAGTGATATTCAGCTTTCTCGAAGGTCGTCGTACTACCGATATTCTGGCAAGTATTATGGGAGTGAGTATGGCGCTGAGTTCGGGAGTGGCAAAGAGTCTCGGACTTTATGCGCTGAATCAACTTCATGTCAGTGAGTTTTGGATGCCTGCACTCGTAGGGGGATTGGCCTTTCCGTTGCTTTGCTTTATGGGATGGATGATGACCAAGTTTCCTCGTCCTACGGCAGTGGATATTGCAGCCCGTTCCGTTCGTGTCACTCTCAACGGACAGCAACGTTGGGGCTCTTCAAACAATATATGCCCTTACTGCTTTTGCTTTTTGTCGCCAATCTGTTGCTTACTGTACAACGTGATATTAAAGAGGATTTCATTGTCTGTATCATTGATGTGGATACAATTTCTTCCTGGCTGTTTGCCCAACTTGATACCATCGCTACATTGGTATTATTGTCCACGTTTGCCGTACTCGCTTTCTCCGGCAATCATTTGAAAGTACTTTATACATTGTTGGGACTTTCTACCGCAAGTATGGGGGGCTTGGCTCTGCTAGGTAGCGGAGAGGTACAGTTGTCTACTACTTTGTGGCTCTTTTTGCAGACGCTCTGTATAGACATTGCTTACCTTAGTTTCCAAACCATTTTTTTTGAAAGGTTCATTGCTTGTTTCAAAGTGAAGGGGAATGTGGGATTCTTCATTATCACTATAGATTTTGTCGGTTATGTGGGTACGTTAGCATTACTGCTGTTTAAGGAGTTGAAAGCCTCGCATATAGACTGGGCGGTGTTCTATAATGAGATGAGTGTCTTTGTAGGCATAACCTGTTGCATCGCTTTTGCCGCTGCAGCCGTCTATGTGATGAAGGCTAAGAAAATCCCAGATACGGGTAGCACAAGAGAGGTAAATGACATGAATAGTTACAACGAATTATTAACTTCAAATCCAACGATATGATTGACATCAATTACACTAGAATGAGTAATATCAATAACTGCAATATGAAAAAAATAGAATGCGTGATTATGGATTGGGCGGGTACTTCCGTCGATTATGGATGTTTTGCACCGGTAGCGGCTTTTGTGGATAGTTTCAAGCAGATGGGACTGACTGTTACGGCTGCCGAGACACGTGCCCACATGGGGGTGACTAAGATTGAAGAGATACGTGCTTTGTTTTCCATTGAACGGGTAGGAAAGGACTTTCGTGAGAAGTACGGACGTGATTATACCGAAGAGGATGTGCAGGAATGCTATAAACGTTTCCAAAAGGTATTGTTCGATACTTTGGAAGATTATACAGAGCCTATTCCCGGTGTGGTGGAGGTGATTGCCAAACTACGTGCTCAGGGAATCAAAATCGGTTCTACTACCGGATATACTCAAAAGATGATGGATGTGGTAATTCCTGCCGCAGAAAAGAAAGGTTACAGGATTGATAATTGTGTCACTTCGGACAATCTGCCCGGTGGTCGTCCGAAGCCTTATATGATTTATCGCAATATGTGTGATTTGGACGTTGCCTCCCGTTTCTCTGTGCTGAAATATGGTGATACGATTGCAGACATACGTGAAGGTGTGAATGCCGGTGTGTGGAGTGTAGGTGTAATAATGGGAAGTAACGAATTGGGACTGACTGAAGAAGAAACCCGCACTCTTCCGATGGGGGAACTGAAATGCCGCATGGCTAAGGTGCGGGACCGTATGTATGCCGCTGGTGCTGATTATGTGGTGGACACGATTGCCGAACTGCCGATGTTGATAGAGGATATCAATGAACGTATGGCATTATAAAAGAAAGAATAATAAAAATAACAAACCGATAAATTAATAAATTTAAGATAATATGAGACCTTATTTACTTTTGACTCCCGGTCCTCTTACTACAACCGACACTGTGAAACAAGCGATGATGAGCGACTGGTGTACTTGGGATGAAGATTACAATCTTGGTATTGTAGAAGTTATCCGTAAAGAATTGGTGGAGATTGCTACTAGCGCTCCTGACGAGTATACGGCTGTGTTGATGCAAGGTAGCGGAAGTTTTTGTGTGGAAGCCACACTTGGCTCTGTAGTTCGTCCTGAGGATAAACTGTTAGTAGCAGCCAATGGTGCTTACGGTAAGCGTATGGGCATTATTTCCGAATATTACCATATTGATTGTCACGTGATGAGGTTTGAAGAAATAGAACCGGTGAATGCCAATAAAATAGATACTTATTTGAATGAACATCAGGAGGTGACGCATGTGTCTGTAGTACATTGTGAGACTACGACCGGTGTGCTCAATCCTTTGGAGGAGATTGCCGCCGTGGTGAAGCGTCACGGTAAGATATTGATTGTGGACGCTATGAGTAGCTTTGGAGGAGTACCCATCGATATGGCAAAGTTAGGTATCGATTTCTTGATCAGTAGTGCCAACAAGTGTATTCAAGGTGTACCGGGATTTGGCTTTATCATTGCCCGTCGTTCTTTGATGGAGAAATGTAAGGGAATTGCCCGTTCTCTTTCGCTCGATCTTTATGAGCAATGGGAAACAATGGAGAAAGGACATGGAAAATGGCGTTTTACCTCGCCTACTCACGTGGTACGTGCCTTCATGCAGGCTTTGACTGAATTGAAAGCCGAAGGTGGTGTAGAAGCTCGTCATGCCCGCTACTGTGAGAATCATCGCGTATTGGTGGAAGGTATGCGCGCTTTAGGCTATAAGACCCTGCTGCCCGATGAACAGCAGTCGCCTGTTATCACCTCTTTCTATTATCCTTCGGCTGACTTTAACTTTAAAGATTTCTATCTGAAACTGAAAGCTAAAGGGTTTGTCATCTATCCGGGAAAGATATCACAGGCAGATACTTTCCGTATCGGCAATATCGGTGACGTTCATCCGACTGACTTTATGAAGCTGATAGAAACGATCAAGGAAAGCTAATCTACGGCTGATGTAACGGATCGGAATGATATTGGATGAGTCCTTCCATCGGGCTTTGCAAAATCTTTCCGATTCTAATACCTGTCTCTTGTGCTGCCTCTTGAAGTATCTCTTTGTAACAATGAGCTACTGATCCTATGAAATGTGCCGGATACTGCGTGTAATCATATTGCATTACATTTCTTCGGAGAAAAGCAATGAAGCTGCCTAGCACTAATTGTCGTATTCCAGGTTCTTCCAGATGTTGTGCTATAAAAGGTGACAGGCTTGCCAGAAAACGATTCGGGAAGGGCTGACGGTAAACCCGGTCAATGATTTCGGGAACTGTCAGGTCGAATTGTTTTAGAAATACTTCTTTGATGGCGGGAGAGAGTTGATTCTTCAAGATGTCACCGACTAGTAACTTGCCTAGAACAGCTCCGCTTCCTTCGTCACCCAGGATAAAGCCTAAAGGAGAAATGTGGTTGACAATCTCTTTACCGTCATAGAAACAGGAGTTGGAACCTGTTCCCAGTATACAGGTAATGCCTGCTTCACGACCGCATAGTCCACGAGCGGCAGCCAGCATATCCGAGTAGGCTTTGATATTTCCGACAACAGGTAAACTGTCGGCTATTGCCCGCCGGAGGGTGGGAGCTTTCTCGGGTGTACAGCCTGCACCGTAAAAGTAAACAGAGTCGATTGTTCCTTCCGGCAATTGCGGCAGGAGGGAATGTGTCAGTTCTTGCTGAATTTCTTCTTCTGATTGGAAGAAGGGATTGAGTCCTTTCGTTCCAATCCTTTTGATGGGTGTATTATCGAGGATGACACACCAGTCGGTCTTGGTAGAACCGCTGTCTGCGATAAGCATCATAGTTTACTGTATATTTTCAGTTTAATATCTTAAATATAATCACGTGAATTTATTGCTTTTTCCGAAAGAATCATCCAATTGGTTGCGAATCATTAATGAAGCAATAATACCGGGTATCGTACAAATACAAGCCCAGATAAAGAAATTGGTGTATCCGAGATATTCTTGTATCCACCCTGCCGGCATACCGGGAAGCATCATTCCAAGTGCCATAAATCCGGTTCCGATAGCATAATGAGCTGTCTTGTGCCCGCCTTCGGCAATATAAATCAGATAAAGCATATAGGCTGTGAAACCGAAACCATAACCCAGTTGTTCGATAGCTACGCAGGTGGAAATCAATATCTGGTTGTTAGGAGTGGCTGCAGCCATCCATACATATAATATGTCGGGAAGGTTGATGGCTAATGCCATAGGTAATATCCATTTCTTGAATCCGTCACGTGAAACGAGAAAGCCGCTGATAATTCCACCAAGTAACAAGGCTATGACACCAATAGTTCCGTATATCATTCCAACTGTTGCCGTGGATAGTTCCAATCCGCCTTTATCGGCATGGTCGAGTAGGAAGGGGGAAGCAATCTTGGCTAGCTGTGATTCTCCCAATCGGTAGGTGAGTAAGAAAAAGAACATGAGACCCAAGTGTTTCTTTTTGAAGAAAGTGACAAAAGTCAGAAGAAAATCTTCTAATAGTTTACCTACTGTGAGTTCGGGACGTTTGATATCGGAATCGGGGCGGGGAAGGATAAAGCGGTGATATAAAGTAAGAGTTAGGAACAATCCCGCTAAGAAATAAAAAGTAATACTCCATGCCAGAGGTATATTGCCTTGAGAAGTCTCTAGCCAGCCTGCTAGCATGACGAGAATTCCCTGCCCGAAAATATTGGCAAGCCGATAAAACGTATTTCGAATACCGACAAAGAAAGATTGTTCTTTATTATTGAGCCCGAGCATATAGAAACCGTCTGCAGCGATGTCATGCGTAGCGGAACTGAACGCCAACAACCAGAAAAAGGCAAGGGTGAATTGTACGTAATGTGCCGTTGGGATAAAAAAGGCGATGCCTGCAAATCCGGCGGCGATGAACCCTTGCATGGCGATAATCCAGGAACGTTTCGTTTTCACCAGATCGACGAATGGACTCCATAACGGTTTGATAGTCCAGGGAAGATAAAGCCAGGAAGTGTATAAGGCTATTTCCGTATTGGATAATCCCAAACGCTTGTACATGATAACAGCAATCGTCATTACCGCTACGTATGGCAGCCCTTCTGCGAAGTAGAGGGTGGGTATCCAGCTCCAGGGATTTCTTTTTGTAGTGGATGTTGTCATGGCATTCGTTCGATTTTATTTATATTGTTTTTCAAGCGTACTACCGGGGTAATAGTGAGATAGTATTTCTTCATACTTATAACCTTGTTCTCCCATCACGGCTGCACCGATTTGACAAAGTCCTACTCCATGCCCCCATCCGGCTCCGGTAAGGATGAATCGTGAAGGGAGTTCATCTCCGTACTCCTTGTCTATGACAAAAGCGGAGCTGTAAAGATGGGACGTTGATAGAGTGCGGCGTATCTCCAACTCTTTTCCAATGATGAGTGTCCGTAAGGTTCCTACAATCTTTAGTCGGACAAGACGTCCGGATGTTCCCCGTTCTACAGGAATTAAATCAATGATTTGTCCGAAATCAATCCCTGAACGTTGATGAATCAGTTCTGAAAGCTCTTGTTGCGAATAACTGACTTTCCAACGATAGAAGTCTGCAGTTTCCTGATCGTAATTGTTTAAGACTTGGCTTAGAATTTTCTTATCCTGCGTGTTACAGAAAGCAACAGGCGAGGTGCGTATCCATTTATCAGCTTCCGCCTCTATGGTCAAATCGGGAAGTTGTTTTTCAGTCTTGCTATCCCGTTGTCTGATTAGATAAGGATGCTTTACGTTTTCCCAACAATTTTGGAACTCTTCAAAAGCTCCGCCACAACATTTAGAGAAACGGGCATCACAAATCGCTCCTTTATACATCAGCACTTCCCCCCGCGTAGCGGAGATTGCTTCGATGGCTTGCGGTGTTGAGGCTCGTGTAATTCCCTGATAACGCTGGCAATGATCATCGGCACATACATCGAAATTTCTATGTGCTTCATGGTCATACCACTTAATAAATGAAGAATTAGGAATGAAGAATGAAGAATTGGCTGCGCTGTCTTTTTGCAAAGTTCTTTTAAATTCTTCATTCTTCATTCTTAATTCTTTATTTTTTTCGAGTAGCCAGCTTCGGGAGATGACGGCGTGAGCTTTTAGTAGTTCTAAAGAAGCTGTTGCGCTCATCTCTGATGAAATTACACTGGTAAGATATTCTTCAATGGAAATCACATTGATGGCGGTTAGTTGTTCTCCTTCGATGATAATCTTTAATTCCCCTTTGAATTTCTGGACTTCTTTGCGTTCCCAATGGAAGTTGATTCCGATGGTCACATCTTTCAGTTCAAAGAAAGCATGTGCATTTTGTGGAGGAATGAAGGATAATTCGTCGTACTCTTTCCCTTGCCAATGAATCTTCCCATCCTGATAAATAACTTTCTGTGTTCCGGAAATTTCCGTTCTGACAGAAGAACTAAATTTCACTGGGAAAGAGAATTCAATCTCTTTCCCAGAAAGAATGCCAACTGCTATTTGAGGCTCTGTCATAAGGCGGCTTTAATGCGTTCTATTATTTCTTGTAGCTTTTCTTTAGATATTGATACTTCCCGATAGATATCATATACTTTTTCAGGAGTCAGTTTCTCCATATCCTCTTCACGTACTATAGGGAATATGCCGTTCATTTCAGCAATAGCAGGACTGATGATAATTTGTTCGTCCCCTTTTGCGTAATAGCAGTCAGGACGATGTTTGCTGCGTAAGAAGATAATACAATTGTAAGGGTGTTCGGCCACTGACTCAAATTGATCGTTGTAGTTCTTTCCAAAATCCTCTTTGGTGCGTTCCAAACCATACCAGGCAAGAATATTCATCATTGGTTCTTTTCCGTTATTATTGGCAGCTAAGATGTCGTAAATCAGATGAAAGGTTTTCGACATTGTTTTCTTATTTTTCGCCTGAATCCTGATGAAACTGTACGGGAAATTTTCATAACTAATTTGCACCTTGTCGTTATCTATTAAATCTATGTGATCGTAATATGATCCCTGCATACTTTCCTCTTTACTGCAAGCTTGAAAATGGGCATGATCGGGAGCGGAAGCTCCACATTCCGGTCCATTATACAAAAGGAAGTATTCTCTCATTATGTCGGTGAATTCTATCATATCTTTAAAACGCCCGACTATGGATTGCGACTTGTGTTCCTTATCTACAATTGTAAAGTGGTGTTTAAATATGGGATAGGGATTAACCAGTATCTGATAATTCCTATAACTGATGAACTCTTGTTCCTGCGGTCGGTTTGTTTGGCAGAGGAAGCAAGGCCGTGAGTGAATGGAGGCAGTATCTGTCTGTGCGGTAGCTGAAAGAATACGTTTCGGATTAAGGAATAGGTTCGCACCTAAACCGTCATTACCAAACCATTTGGATATTTCTTTTGTTCGTGACCGATACTGTTCCAATGCTTGGTAATTCTCTTTGGCTAGTTCCCAAGAAAGAGTTTGCTTTTGGAATAACTGTTCGATTTTTTGCTGAATATTCTCTAATGTCGTTTCTTGTTGCAGGATGCGCTGTTCCAATTCCCACGTACGAAGCCGGTCTTTATATAGATTATTCTGGTTGATTTTCTCAACAGGCAGTGCAGCATCCGAGTTGCCTTCCCAACGGCGGCAAAGGTAAATCACGTCGTATATTCTGCCTATCTGATAATCGTGTGAAATTTTCAATCCAAGGGCATAATCTTCTCCATAGCTTGTGTTCGGGACTTTGATTTCCCGAAGAATGGGCGTGTAGAATGCACGGGGAGCTCCCAGACCGTTGATACGTAATGCATTATTTCGTCCGTTGTCGGGCGTCCATTCCTTATGATCGATGATGCCGGGGGCAATTTCCTGCATATCAAAGTTAGTCATTATATAAGTGCCGATTACCATTGCACATTTCTGTTTATAGAAAGTATCAATGATGATTTGCAGGCTATGTTCGTCTTTATACACGTCATCGCTATCAAGCTGGACGGCAAACTTTCCGCATTTCTCGTGATGGATACCTATGTTCCAACATCCGCCTATACCGAGGTCATCTCTTTCGGGAATGACGTGAATCAGCCGCTTGTCCGAACTAAGTTCATGGAGAACTTCACTGGTCCCGTCTGTCGAATGATTGTCGATGACAATGACATTGAACGGAAAGGTCGTTTGCTGGTTCAGTGCCGAGCGTACGGCATCTTTGACTGTGCGAATACGGTTGCGTACGGGTATAATGACAGAAGCTTCATATTCAAAAGTGTGGGAAGAGAAGTCTACGGGACGGAAGATTGGATAAAGATATCCGCCAATTTCCTGCAAATGGTTGGTGCATGCCTGTTCCATTTCGATCTGTACCTGACGGTTTTTAGGGTCTACATAATCGAACTGCTTCTCACCGCTTTCCCGCTTGTCACTTTCTACTTCGGTATATAGATATTCGTTGATATGTACCAGTTTGCTCTTTTGGGATATTTTGAGTCTCAAATCATACAAGCCTGCATATTGATATTCCTCTTCCGTATTTTCTATAACTTCCTTGAATGCGTTGGCATTGAACAGTAAAACCGAGCCGAAATTGAAGTCGTCACGCAGGCTGCCGAATTGGTAATCAATGACCGGAGCAAGTTTTTGCACACTGTCCATCTGTTGGTAATGGTCTGCATATACCATGCCAGCTTGGGTCATTCCCATTATTTGAACCATTCTTTCAAGAGCGAACATGCCTATTTTTAGTGCAGTGTGTTTGGTATAGAGCAAGGTATATGTTTTATCAGAATGTTCTGCAATAGCTCGCATCGCTTGTGTAGACTGCATTTTCTCTACAGAGATGAGTTCGCATCCGGGAATACAGACATTGGTAATTGGCGATGCCAATAAATAAATTTTGTCTACCAGCGTCGATGCACGTAACTCTTTAACTGTTTGCACAGTTTCTTCCAACTGGCTGAAAGGAAGAAAACAGTTGATTGTTGTTTTCATTATTTTACTTCTTGTTGTGTAGTATGAGTTGTGTAAGATGTTTCTTATATATTTATCATAAACTTGTTTACTTTGCTACAAATGTAGGGAATTTATCATAGATATATATACTCTTACATATTTTTTATTCCAGGAGTTCCGCCGGTCGTATGTTTAGAGGAACGCCAATTCTTGTTGAGTGAAGGTAGTTCTGGTGATTTCTTTTCGAGTGAAATGCCGATAGTTTTGGATTTGTCGGTATCGTGCATTTCGTCCCAGAAACGGCAAGTGTCAAATGTATGTCCTTTCCCAGTTTTTGGGGTGCTGGACAGTGCGAGATAGCCTCCTTCATTATCAAGTGCCGGGAATTTGGATATTTCTATTAGGTTCTCTCTATTGACATTGTGTTTTTGAATAATCTTGTCGAGATATTTAGAAAAGCAAAGATATCCTTTGGATGCAATGATCAGGGGTTGGGATGGAGATTCATTTTGTAACGTAGTGGTACTGTACACTTTGCCGTCTTCATGCATCTTATATAGAAAAAGCTGTGGCAACACAATAGTCTGTTCAGTCGGATTATAGAGCTCTATGTATTCGGCGCCGTCTGTGGCATTATCATACATTATCTCATTAAAGAGGAGCATACCTCTCACATCTTCCGGTAGCTCGGTAATATCTGGCTCTTCGGAATCCGGTTTGTCGGGAGTATTGTCGGGGTCGGTCGTTGTCTCTACACCGTTGGATAATCGTACATGATGGAATGTGAAGGCTTTACAGCGGGTTTTGGTGTAGACACAATAAATTCCCGAACAAACGGAACTCTGTATGCCGGTATCTTTCACTTGCTTTTCCAATGTATATCCGTCTTCGGATTCCAATCGTGTCCAAAAAGTCCAATACCCATTGTTATCGCATTCTACTTTTATGTATAATTGGGGGGAGTTATTACCCTTCATCACTTCCCGACCCGAAGCCAACAGCTTGGGCTGGTCTCCATTCTGACGATAAAGTGTCACATTGTCTTTTGCTCCTCCTATTTGTATAAAATACCCGTTTAGGCTACCGGAGAGGGTGTTGGAAGAAGAGGTCAGATAAAAACGTGCATAGTTATTGGCGGATGGATTGAATGTAAGGTGAACTCCAAACTCCCAGCGGGTATTCTTTACTGACGTGGACGGTATGGTGACATAGGCTGTTCCACTATCTTCTGCCGGATCATTCAGATGGACTCCTTCTTTAGAATTGATAGTGAATTTATCTGTTTCTCCTTCCCAAGAAAGTTCGGAAGTGGCCGTATCTTCTCCTTCTGAATCTTCTTCATCATCGGCAGGAAGTGAACAATTGTAGAATATAGAAATGAACAGACCTAAAAGTGTAAACACTTTGTAAATTCTCATACGGTTTAATTCTTAGATGATAATTAATGTTTGAACCGTATTTGTTTGTGTATAACGCAGAGGCAATTGCGGCTTAAATTCTATTTTGTGAATGCAAAGGTATATAAAAAGTCCGGTTTCAAGGACGAAACCGGACTTTTCTTTCTTAAATCACCTTTTATGATTTAGAGATTCTTTACTTTAATCAGATATTCTGCGATCTGCACTGCGTTCAGTGCTGCACCTTTCTTGATTTGGTCACCTACAATCCAGAAAGTCAATCCGTTTTCATTCGTCAGGTCTTTGCGGATGCGTCCCACATAAACCGGATCTTTCCCAGCCAGGAATAGCGGCATCGGGTACTCTTTTTCCGCAGGATTATCCTGAAGCACCAGTCCGTCTCCCTTAGCGAATGCTTCGCGGGCTTCTTCGATAGAAATAGGGCGTTCGGTTTCTACCCAGATACTTTCAGAGTGAGCACGTAGTGCAGGAACACGTACGCAAGTCGCGCTGACTTTAATATCTGAATGCATGATTTTACGTGTTTCGTTATACATCTTCATCTCTTCTTTCGTATAACCGTTTTCTGTGAACACGTCGATCTGCGGTATGAGGTTGAAAGCCAATTGATATGCAAACTTTTCTACTGTAACAGGTTCATTTGCCAATACTTGGCGATATTGCTCGTACAATTCGTCCATAGCGGCAGCACCGGCACCGCTGGCTGCCTGATAGGTAGATACGTGCACGGTTTTTATATGAGAAAGCTGTTCGATGGCTTTCAGTGCGACAACCATTTGGATTGTTGTACAGTTGGGGTTGGCAATGACACCGCGTGGACGCTCCAATGCGTCTTCGGCATTTACCTCAGGCACTACCAAAGGTACATCCGCATCCATACGGAAAGCGCTGGAGTTGTCGATCATCACAGCGCCGTATTTAGTGATGGTCTTTTCGAACTCTTTGGATGTTCCTGCACCGGCAGAGGTGAAAGCAATGTCTATCCCTTTAAAGTCATCGTTGTGTTGTAAGAGTTTCACCTCGATCTGTTTACCGCGG
>OIZG01000925.1_pt1 | contig 20969 bp, 10 predicted proteins | sample 1588561 | NCBI WGS metagenome assembly OIZG01 (sample SAMN03283267) | human gut metagenome | biome: human-associated habitat; material: feces | host: Homo sapiens | place: USA | collected 2013 | reverse complement strand
AACAAAAAAATTATATCTTTGCATCGCCAATCATTTTTTAGACAACAAAAAAAACACCCAAGTGGCGTGACAGAGGGTATTTGCCCCCGGTCGCGCGCCGCTTGGGTGTGTTGTTAATAAATGATTGGCGTCTATATTAACAGGCCGGGGGCTTTTTTCTTATCCTCCCCCCGAAGGATTTATTCCACCCGGTACTTCTCCGGATCAAAAGCGTCTTTCTTTTTCCAGCCGTCAGCCAGTGTATCCTGGATGTGCTTCATGGCTTTCGTATAGAAGTCCGTCAGTTCCTCCAGCTTCCCGAACGTCCGGTACCGGGGTTCCTCATCCGTTCCGAACTTGAACGTCACCGGAAGCGTCGCGCCGCCGTTCTGCACGGCAAGGTCGTGGGCCGCCTTGTAGTTGAACTGGTTCTCACTTGACAGCCACACCGGCATACCCTCGTAAACGAAGCCGGAAAGTATCTCCCGGTCGATCTGTTCGTTGTACCAGCCCAGGATAACGCTTCTTATTATCTCACCGGAGGGCTTCCCTAAAAAGTTCTCCTCCATATAGTCGGCAGAACCGTCCTCCCTTTCCCGCACGTCCCAACGGATGCGCCACGTGTTCTTCACCGGGTTCACGCATTCCAGCAGCTTCACCCCGGCTGTTCCTTCAACTCGTTTCATGTAAATACGTATTTGGTTCGACCCTTCCCAAAGGTTTCCGTCTTGATGGTTGTTTCAAAAGGAAAGCCGTCGGGCATCTCTTTCACTTGCGAGAGGATGTTCTTCATCTCCTCGCTGTTGGTGAAGAACTTCTTCGGCTCACCGTTCATCTCGATGGCCACGATACAGCGGTCTTCTCCCTGCTCGGTCTTGATGCCCGTCTCGAAGTCCTTCACTACAATCGGTAAGTTTACCAGTTCCCGGATGCTTACCACCACCCCGGGAAATCGCTTTTTGCCGTCTTCGGGCTTATAAGCGACGTTCAAGTCTTTAAATGATCTCATGTCTTTGCCTGTTAATTTTTTAAACAACGTATGACAGTCGGCGTGCTTGGCCATCCCGTAGAACGACGCTATCAGCTCACGCCTCCTTCTTCTTGATTTTACCTCGTGCATTTTTCGGGCGAATTTCTGCTTGATGCGCTTGCGCAGACGGACGTGGTCCGCACCGAAAGTCACATATCCCAGAAAATCGATGCCCTCGCCCAGGGGAAACACACGGTCGTTCCCCTTCACCCGGAGACCGACATGCTGAATATGCCCATGGACGATATCACGAATCTTCCACAATTCCGCTTTCGTTTTACCCAATACGACACCATCATCACAATAACGGTAGAAATGACGGACACCGTACTTGTCCTTCAAGTAATGATCCAAAAACACAGACAAAAGCAAATTACCCAGACCCTGCGAGCTACGCAGCCCGATACTCAAACCCTCGGGCATCAGCCGGACAAAATTGTCAAGTATGGCGATGAGTTTCTTGTCCTTGAACACCCGGCCGACACAATACATCACGAAGTCCTGCTTCACGCTCTCATAAAACTTGGTGATGTCGAACTTGTAACAGTACCGCGTACCCTCCGGATCCTCGACCATGTCACGACGGATATACGACAGAAGATCGTGCATACCCCGCTTCTTGATACTGGCAGAGGTGGTACGGATGAAACGTTTCCGCAAATGGCAGTCCACCACCGTCATGATGGCATGTACGGCGATACGGTCGTACATAGGGATTACCTGGATACGGCGCAGCTTGCCGCCCTCGAAAATCTCTCGCTCACGATAGTCCTTCACACGGAAAGTACCGTCCGAGATACGCGCGGCCAGTTCCTCCAACACCTCGGGTTTATGCGCAAGCAGGTAGCGTCCCTGGCGGCTGCGTTTACGCCTCCTGCCGCGAAGGACCTGAAGGAAAGACTCCTCCATGTTGGAGGGCTTCACGATTTCCTCTATTACAAAACCTGCTCTGTGCATATTTCTTTTGTTTTCCATTTTGGGGCCTTCAATCCCCCGGGCACTGCTTCTTCGAACCGTTTCCGGCCTACCAAACCCTCCCGACACTCTATTTTTCAGTTTTCCAGCCCCGAAAAGGCTGCTGTTACTGAGGCTTGCTTCCCTCGGCACCACGGTGGGGACAAGTCCCCGGTGTTGTACGCCGATTAAAATTTCTTTTCGATTGTTGTTCAGACGAGAACCGATGTTCGTGTTCGTATTCGAGAAATCGTTATTCGCATTCGACATCGAGACACCGCCATTCGGGTTCGCGTTGTTGTTGCCACGATAAACCACACGGCTTATGGGGAAGCGCCACCTTTTAATTTGAATGCAAAAGTACGATTTTTCATAAATTATTATTTAACAAACAGCTACAAAACCCCGGAAACAAAAATTTTTCAACGGGCTGACGCCCGTAAAGAACGGCGTTCCCCTTCTTCGGGGAACACCGGACGTTTTGTCGCTTCGCTCCCGCTTTGACGCTTTACGCGGCCGGTCATGCCACCTCGCTTATCGATTTGAACGCAGCGACGCTTGCCGCCTTGACGAGCCGACCGCGGAAGGCCAGACGAGAACCGATGCTCGTGCTCGTATACGAGGAATCGCTGCTCGCATACGACATCGAAACACCGCCACTCGGGTACGCGTAGCTGTAGCCACGATAGACCACACGGCTGGCTGCAGTGGATATGTAGTACATATCGCAATAATGCGTCGAGGAAGAACCCGAAACGGAACCCACCGGAACCACGTCCATGTACTTGCCATGTGCAACGGCCGTTATCCATACGCCCGAGCTTGTGCCTCCTTTCACCATACGGGTCGTGCCGTCAGGCATCCAGATGCGCCACTTGCCGGCGTTGCCGCTGTCATTAGGAAGGTCAACGCCGTCCATCATGTCATACTTATGACCGTAGATATCCTCGTAGCCAAGGCAGCAGATATTGTTCACCTGCGTGACAGTAGCACCGCCGTAGTCATCCTCGCCCCGGTACCAGGCGTACTGGTGGACCATGTTGTCCACAAGCGAGTTCGTCACGTTCGGGTTGATGGCGTGCGCCTCTTCATAACCGATCGTATCGGTCATGCCGCGTGAAGCGGTACCGCCGGTGGTACGGTTGTAAGTATGCTGGCCCGCACCGCATTGTTCCTGGCTGTCACGACGGCCATAGGCGGCGTAGAAGAGGTTGGCGATACGGGAGTGCATCAGCGCATCAATCTGCTGCATACCACGCTGTACCGAGTAATAATGGAAGTCGGCCCAGCTCATGCTCGCCGTAGTGCTGCCGCCGGTGATACAGGCGCGGAGCTTGGAACCGACAACCGAACTGCCCACAACCGCGCAAAGGTGCTCGTCATTGGCTACCCAGTCCGGCTCCATGTCCTCGATCCTGTCGGAGTTGGAAAGCACTACCTTGTCGAACTCCGCGGTGTTCAGTATAGAGAAATGCAGCGCTGTGGCACCGGCAGGAACGTCGGCGATCAGGTACATGCCCGCCTCGAACTTGTTGGAGAGGGTCGGAACAACGATGGAACTGACTACGGCGCCGGTATTGTCAGTGAACACGCTGCCGACAAGGTTCGTACCGGGAACGCTCGGGAACCGGACACGCTTGTGCCCGCTGACGTTCACCTTGCAGACGGAATACGTGGTGTCGGCACTGTAGCTGTTCGCAAGCGTATCCTTGCCGCTCATGATCTTACGACCGCCCAGGTAACCGCCGGCTTCCTTGATGTCATCCAGCGTGAGGATATCAGCATCAGGAACGGAGGGCATGTCATCCCGGTCCTTGCTGCTGTAGCAGGAGTAATGCTTGCCGTTCAGGTAGTCATTGATGCCCTTTGACCAGAAAAACGGCTCGAGCATCATCCAGTCGCCCTCGCTGCCGTCAAGTCTGGCGGCGCTGCCGTCGGCGTAACGGTTGGAATTGCCGTCATCCAGCGGGTAATAGGTCATCTCGCCGTCGAGGTTGTTCACCGTCGTATCGACATTCGCGATCTTCACGCTGCGCGTGGTAGGCTTCCTGGTCACTTTCGCCAGCACGCGGTGACGCTGTTTCAGGATGGCGGTGATATGGCCGCTCGCCCTGTAAGGCGTACCGTACTTATAACCTGTCCTGTTGTCCGGGTTGCTGATATTGGCGTCGTCGGCCACATCATCGTCGGACTCGATCATCGTGTATTCGGGCTGGAGGATGTTCAATTCCGGGAAATGGGCTTTCAACGCCTCGTATCTCTCATCCTCGACATAGTTGGTAAGGCGCACCGTACCCGCCAGCGCGCACGTGTCCGTGGCGTTGCCTTCAGCGTCCACGCCGCCCATCTTCATGAACCGGTTCAGCCATGTGCCGTCGTCCTCCCGGTCGATGCCGGTCACGCGGATGCGTTCCACGCCGGAACAGCGGTTCAGCAGGGTTTCCCAGTTCACCCCCGGACAGCCGTCCACGATAAGCGTCTTCACTTTACTGTAGTTCTCCAGCGTGAGCCCGCTTGTGACCAGTTTGCCCAGGTATTCCAGTTTCAACACGGTCAGCGTGCCGGGAAGCCAGGCCCTCGTCAGCGGGGCACCCTTGGCGAAGGTCACGCTCTGCACCTGCGTGCCTCTCGCGTCAAGTTCCTCCAGCTTGGTCTGGTTCGTGAAGTCAAGCTCGGTGCTGGTGTTGCTCCCGGTCTTGGCCTGTGCCTGGTTGCGCAGGTTCACCTTACGCAGCTGGCGGCAGCTGCCGAGGTTCAGCCACCAGCCAGTCGAACCGGTGGAGGGGCTTTGCAGGTTCAGCTCACGCAATACGGTACATTTACCCAGGTCAAGGCCGTTCTTCAGGCGGTCCGAGGCGCCGGTCATGTCAAGCACACGCATGCGGCTCGCGCCGTAGATACGCAGGGGGTCGTTTACCGTGTAGGCCCCCGTGATTTGAAGGGTGGCCACCTTGCCGCCCTCCACGATGCCGGTACCCCCGATATTGGGGCTGTTGTTCGTGCCGTAACCGAAAGCGTACACCTCGCTCGCCGTGATCTTCACCACGTCGGCGGCATCGGAGGCGGTACGGGCCATGTAAAGGTCGATGTTGTCACTCGTGAAGTTGCTCGTGCCGTATTTGGCGTCCAGAAGGGCGAAACGGTTCTTCACGAAATAACTGCGGTGCGCAGCGTTGCTTCCCTGAAGGGCGTAGATGAACGGCCATTTCTTGCCGTAAACCTCTTCCATGTTCGGGCGGATATACTTCAGGTAGCCGCTCTTGTTGTACGCACGGTCGCTCCAGTTGCCCGCCTGTTCCACGTCAAGCATCGACAGCACGCGATCGACCGTCATTTTCGCGCGGTAAGCGGCGGCGCAGGCTTTCAGCTCGTCCTGCAGGTTGGCCAGAACGAGGTTCCAAAGCCAGCTGTCGCGGCCCTCGAAGGCGTATTTCCCCGCCTCCGCGTCCCACGTGTCACGGTCGAGCGTGTAGTCGTAGGCAAGGAAACAGTCGTTCCTCTTGGCAAGCTGGGTGTCACCGTCGTAGTAGGTGGTGTACCAGACCAGCCCGTCCCAGGTACGCAGGAGAATGTTCTTCGCGCGCTGGTCAACGCTCGCGAAGTAGTCGGTGTGCACGTAGTAGGTCAGCAGGTGGTCCACATCAAAATACTGGCCGATTTCCGTCCTGAACTTTTCACTCACGAAGGTGCCCAGGTCGTCCGCGGTGGCGTTTGCCGGGACACATGAACGGATCCAGCCGAAAAGGCGTTTCAGCGCGGACTGCTGGGCCGTGTTCAGGCCCGCCCATTTCACGTCGTCCGGGTAGTTGGTTTCCAGGCCGGCATCGAAACCGGCGGCAAGATCCGCGTCGCCGGAGCTCTGGAAAAGGCAGACCCTCTCGCCGTTGTTCAGCGTCTCCAGCGTCATCGGGCAGGAAGGGGTGAAACCGTCAAGCCCCTCCATGCCGAACAGCCTGCCGCTCTTGCTCTTCTCGTTGTTGAAGTTGTACTGCCCGTAGTAGGTGCTCTCCCCGTCAGCGGTCTCCGCGCTGAACACGTCGATGGGGAAACCGTCGATGCTCTGCCTAACCTTCACCGCGTTCAGGTCACCGCCCGCCTGTTCCAGCTGGTAACGCTGCGGAGGGGTCAGAAGGCCCAATTCGAGCATCACGTCGTTGTACAGCTTCGCCACACCGGTATTCAAAGTCATGGACGAGTCGGAATAGTCGGACTTCATGCAGAACAGGTCCATCGGGATGCTTCCGGGGCGCATCATGTACCTGTTGCCGCCAAGGGGGTCCGGGACGCCGTTGATCTCGAAACTGAGGTTCGCGCCGCCCTTGGTGAAGTAGATGCGGATGTTCTTGCTCGGGTATTTCGTGGAACTGGTACCCTGGATACGGATGTAGCAGTCGCGGAGGACGAAGTCGTACTCCTTGCCGAAAGGGGACCAGAAATAGACGTCGGCGATGAAGTCGGTCTTCTTGTTGTTCGTCTCGTTCACCTCGTCAAGGCCGCCCTTGCGGACGATGCGCATCACGCCCTTCCCCTTGGCGCGCAGCTTGTCGATATCGACGTCGCCGCTGCCGCCCAGGATGTCGTTCTCCTCGTACAGGCGCATCATGTCGTCGCTGCTGCCGGCATCCACCATCCGGTTCTCCAGGACTTCGTCATCGCTCAGGGCACGGTTGTAGATACGGATGTTCTTCAGTTCCACGTCGGCGGACGCGCTGTCGACGGTGATGCCCGCCGGGGTGTCCTGGCGGAAGTAGTAGCTGTTGTCGTAGATGTCAGCACCGGCACGGTTGCCGTTCACGTAAAGTTCCATCAGGCGCCCGTCACCGCGTTTGCCGATGACGAAGGCGACCTTCAGCCACTTCTCGGGGGCGAACTTCGTGCCGATCTTGATTTCACGGCTCGCGTCCTCACCGTCCTCGTTCGTGTAGTGCAGGATGGTGCCGGTCTTGATGCTCGCCTCCTCGCTCGTGACACTAAGGCCTTTCCCCTTATCCATGCAGCTGATCACCTCGCCCTGACGGTCCGTCACACCCGATACCCGGAACTCCATCTCGATGGTAGCGCCGGAGGCGCCGGCATCATCCTTGAACAGCTGGTAGCCGATGACGGCCTTCGCCCCGCCCGTCAGTTTCAGGCTGTCACCCGTCCAGCCGTTGCTGCTCCAGTCGAAGCCCTCGAAGATTGTCTTCACGCCGTTATACTCCCACCGCGCCGGGTCGCTCTCGCTGTTGCTGCGGCCGGACGGGCTAAGCTTCACTTGAAGGCCGTAGGTGGCCTCGCTGATGTCGATGCCGCTCTCGACCACGTCAATGTGGAAAGTGTAGGCGGTGGCACCGACCTTCAGCTGCATCTGCTGCCGGCCCTGCTCCGTGAAGCGGTTCCGGTAGGTCTGGGCGGTACGCGGGACGCTCACCGTCTGGAGAAGCGTGCCGTTCCTGTAGATGCCCACACCCGCCGGGGTGGTACCGGGATCGTAGGCGGCAAACTTGAACTCGCAGTTCTCGTACTGCCCCACCTCGATGACCGGGGAGAGGTGGTCGGCACCGGTAAGGATACGACCGTCCCGGTGGGTGACCATCAGCCCCACGTAGGGGACGCTGCTGCCGCTCTTCAGGATATCGATATGGATGCTCTCGCTTTTGAGCGTCAGGCCGTCGCCGGCATCCATCTCGGCGACCATCTGGACGGTATGCCGGCCTACCGACAGGGAGGACATGGAGAGCGGGAAGCTGCTGTTGGTCGTACCGCTGCGGGTGACCGTGTGGGCGTTCTGCTGTTTGCCGTCCACGTAAAGGGTCACCACCTTCGTGCCGGTGCCGCTCACGCCGTAGGGGATGTTCACGGTCTCCTGCGCGCCATAACCGCCGGAAGCCAGGCCGGAGGCGATATTGTAGCTGCTGGACAGGGCCAGCGTCACGCTGCGCACGCTAACGTACGCCTGCCGCTTCTGCGCCTTGCCGGTGGTGGGGTCGGTGGTCTCGGCTATCACGTAGATGTCGCTCGTGCCGGAAAGGAGGTATTTCGTCAGGTCGAGCGTGTACGTGCCCTTGCTCACATCCTGAACCGTCTCCGAATAGGTGGTGGTGGCGCCGCGCCTCACCTGGACGGTGATTTTCGCTTTCTGGCCGGTACTCTCGCCCTTCTCGTCGCCGCTGCCGTACTGGTGGTCGTAGGTATAGGTCAGCCTTACCGGGTCGCCTTCCTTGACGGTGGGCTTGTCAACACTTGCGCCAAGCACTATCTTCGTCGTGCTGCCCTCACCGCCGCCACCGCCGCCTCCGGCAGGGATGTCGAAACCGGTCACCTCGACGCCGCTTTTGTTCTTCAGGCTCACGTGGACGGTGGTCTCGTCGTCGCTCAGTTCGGCGGAGCTGTCGAAGATGGTGTTTGCTTCCACCTCGCCCAGCTTGGCCGCCACGGCACGGTTCTCGACCGGGTTCGTGCTTTCGGCGTTCAGGCTCTCGTCAACCTCCAGCTTATCGATGGTCAGGCTCACGTTGCCCTCCGCATCGGGGATTTGCTTCTCACCGTTCACCGTCAGGCTCTTCATCGTGCCGGCCCCGCCGAAATCCTCCCAGCTCGCGGCCTGTTCCCAACTCTCCACGCTCGTGCCGGTGAACTGTTTCGTCTCCCATCTGCCCTGCGCGGCCTCGTAGGTGATGCAACGGCCCTTGTGCCGGTATTTCACGTTTACGGCGGCGATGGCCGTCTCCAGGGTATAGTAGCCGTTCTCCAGCGGAACCTCCTCCGTCACGTTGTACGTGTTGCCGCCGCTACCCGTACCGCCGGGAATGTCGGTGGAGGTGATTGCCTGCCCGTTACGGCCCAGGATGGTCAGTTTCACCGTGTCGTTCTTCTCGTCAGGGACGGCTGTCATGCTACCCACCAGGCTGCCGTCCACGGCTGCGGCGGCATCCTCCGCCTTCTTGGCGGCGGCGGTGGCCGTACCGGCAGCGGCATCGGCGGTTTCAGCGGACCTGTTTGCGGTACCGGCGGCGTTCGTCGCGGTCTGGGCCGCATTGGTGGCGCCGGTCGCGGCATTATTGGCCTTCGTGGCGGCAGCGTTAGCCACCGCCGCAGCGTCCTCCGCCGGTTTCCGGAGCAACGCAACCGGCGCAAGCACGACCTCCTGGCCGCGCATCGCAGGAAGGCTCTTGATATTGTCCAGCGAGGTGACCTCGGCCAGTTCATCGACACTCTGGCTCTCAGACTTGATGGAGTTCAGGATGTCCTTCTTCAATTCATTCTTTTCAGATTCTGTCAGTGCCATAAATTATCCTCCTTATCTTTCTATCAGTTGTACAACCTGCGAGTAACAGCCGGGAGTCAGTCCGGAAACAGCCTCCTTTATCAACACGGCATCTTCCGATGTGATTTCAATCTCACCGCCAGTGTCCATTATCCGCATACAAAGGTGATACGCACGCATCTTCTTACCGTTGTCTGTCTGCATATTGCCACTCGGACGAATACCCGTCCCGTTGAAAAGGCACTGGGCCACGATATGACCGATTACCTGCGGGTTGCCATCAACCAGCAGGGGTTCACCATTAAAATCCTTAAAATCCGCATTAAAATTTACCTTCATAATTACATGATATTAAATACCCAACATTTTGACAACAATACCATTGACAACTTCAAGGGTATAATTATTAGTTAGAAAATCATTCTTCACAGACCATCTGAAAGTCCCGGAAACACCCTTCCGGTAAGTATAGGTCCCGTCACTGCCCAAAGTCCATTCCGTACCATAATTGTTCGAAAGGATGTCGCCACAATATACCGCACCGTTCACATGTACGCCCCCGTCAAAAAAGCCGGCATAAGAATTGGCACTTACCGGGTAACTTTGTCCGGATGATTTGCTGGAAGCATAAATGGCGGCACCGCCCGTATTGGAACCGACAACCTTCACTCCGAACCGCCCCTGAGTGGCGGCATTGAAAGCGACATCCACAACCCCATCCATATCGGTCTGGGACACTCCGAGTTTCAAACTGCGGGAATCGTTGCCGAAATAATCACCCGCTTTCCAGAACAAACGGCCGGACTCTATCGTAAAACCGCCGATCTTGCCATCTTGGGCATGAACGGTCCCGTATATTTTTGCATTGCGCGTCTCAATACTACCATCTTGCAAAATTTTAAAATTATTGTTAGCCGTAACAAGCCCCTCAAGGGTAATGCAGTCGCCTTTGATTTTTATACCGTCACCGCCGACACCAACAAGGGATTTTAAATTTCCGTCGCCGTCAATGGCATATAACCCGGAATATTTGGAAGTAACCATCAGACCTGTCTCTTCCAACATATTCTCGTCCTTATCAAAGACAGCCGCCGAAATCTTCACCAGACGCTCCGACTGCTCGAAAAGTGTTTTATAACGGTGCGCCAGCGATTCCACGCGGTCGGTAGAGAGTATGAGCATGTACAGGTAGATGTCCCCGGTGAAAGACAGCTTGAAGTCTCCCGTACCGTTCCAAAGACCGCTACAGGTATATTGCACGTAGCCGTCAGTCGCGGGCAGTTCCTCTTCCACTTCCATGCTGTTGAAGTTGGCGAACCCCGTCTTGTCAACACCCACGAACTCCACCCGCAGGGTTCCACCGACCGCACAACGGTAAAAGAAGGTCAGGTACACCGGGACGGCTTCCTTCTCCCCGCTGCCGTTTTCAGGCATGGAGGGGATGCTTTTCAGGTTCTCACGTTTCTGGAGAATGTACTTACCCCGGATACGCACGACCTTACGGCCGTCATCCTCGGTCACGCTCGCGCCGTCACCCTTCTTCGTCAGCACATTGCCGTTCGCCCAGACCCAGCGGTTACCCACAAGGAAGAACACCGTCTCGTTTTCCGTGTTCCATTTCATAAGGCCGTCATCAAAGGCGGGGTTATTCAGATACCCGCGATCGGTGGCGAAGTCCTGGCGCAGAGCGGTCACCACACTGGTGATACGTCCCTCGACGATCTCGAATTTTGTCTTGATATCCTCGCCTGTCACCAAAAGGAATGTCCCGCGCAGATAGGCGTTGTCGCTGTAAAGGCCGTTGCCGTGCGGCTGGTTGTCGGCCGGGAACCAGTCGTCGCTGATGCCGTCCAGGTTACCCAGGCGGGCACGAAGGCAGCCGGTGAAGTTTTTCGCCTTCACGCCGTCCATCACGTCCATGCGGGGCTGCCCGTCCTCGGTGGCGGATATCAGGATCAGGTTCTGGCGCAACGGGTTTTCCGTATTACCCATCAGCACACATTCGTCACCGGGGGCAGGAAGGGAAGTTCCGAACTCATCCACGCCCACGAGGATGGAATCACCCTCCACGCCGGCAACCTCCACCCAGTAGCCTTTCAGGTTCCCGCCGGTAAACGTAGCGCAGCGCATCAGGTCATGCGCCCGGAAGGTATTCGCCTGCTCGAAGGTGATTTTATAAAAGCCGTCCTCCAAAACGGCGGTCTTTATCTTGCCATTGGCCGCGGACACACAGAGCTGGCCGCCCACGCTGCGAACCTTCTCGATAAGCAGTTCCAGCACCACCATGACCTGGCGCACCGTCAGCTTGTCGATGGTAAGGTGCGAAAGGGCGTCCTCCATCCACAACTGCCAGCCCTCACCCAAAAGGCCGTCCACGAACTTGGGGCTGCGAAGAAGCTCACGCACGACAAGGGTCAGCAGTTCGGCGTTGCCCTTGCCGTCGATGTGGCCGTTCTCCTCCGGACCGATGCCGACGCCCTCCTCGAAGGTGATTTTCTTTTTCGCACGGTCGGCCTTCTTCTTGCTGATGAACTCCGCCTGGCTTCTTCTGGCCGAGAAAAGGTTGTTGTCGGTGGGAAGCGTGTTATCCCAGCTCCTTATGATGTCAGGAAGGTTCGCGCCGGCCGTTCTGGTATAATTCCTCACCTCCTCGATACTCCCCTTCAGGCTTTCCATCACGCCGGTGGAAAGCGCGTCACCGATTTCGAGGTCCATCTGTGAGGGGAGCGCCACCTTCCGCGTGATTTTCGTGATACGGCTCAAGCGGTAGCCCGTTTCCGGGAAATACTCCGTGCTTTCCAACCGGACGCGGCGGCCCGGGTAAAGGTCTATTCCGTTACGCTCGACATACACGTGGTCCGTCGGGCCCTTGTACACGGAAACGTCGACGGCGTTCTCCGCGTTGTACCTGTTCACCGCCGTCAGGTATTCCTCCTCGGTAAGCGCATAGTATTCGTCAGGCATGCAGATATTCCAGAGGATATACCTGTCACCCGCTTTCGGGACAAGGCGGTCACCAGGAAGCTGCGTGTCGTCGTCATACGGCCAGATGGTGATGATCTCGAACTCGCGGGTGTCACTGTCGAAGTTCACCTCGAAATAGTAGGTGCCGTCCTCTTCCTCGCCAAGACCGGCAAGTTCACCACCTTCCTGGAAGGAGACACGTTTCACCTTGCCGGCAAGTTCGTAAGCGTTGGGATCGAAGTTCAGCGTGTCATCCCGGAAATACCAGATCACGAAAGGGTTGCCGTTCTCATCCGTCACCTGCGCGCTGCGTACAGAGGTCACGGTACCCACGCGACGGGGATAAATATCCGCGAAGGCGTCCTTCTCGTAGTGGTGGTGGATGCCGTACTTGTCCGTGTCCACATCCACGTATTTGGCACCGTCGGGAAGCTGGAGGCGGCTGTGGCCGTATTTTTCCGGGTCGATGTTCCGGGAACTGCCGATCGGAAACAGGCGGGTGTAGAACTTCGCGCCGTCGGCCCTGTCGCGGGAAAGTTCCGTCAGCCCTTTGCCGTAGGACAGGGTAACCTCCTCACCGTGTTCGCAACGGCATAGGTTCACAGTCTGGCCTTCCACCCACCACTCGGCGCCCGGCACCTTGCCGGCGAGTTCCTTCAGCGCGTCGGGGCAGTACTTCCCCTCGTAGTCGATAACCACGTTCTCGGTGCCTTCCACGCGGCCCACCTTCCAGTCGGTGACACCACCCATTCCGTCATTGATGGACTTCACGATCAGGGCCATGTGTTCCCGGGGCGGGGCGGTCAGCGTGAACACCGGTTCCGGGTCGCCGTCCACCACGTTCAGGACGAGGAAACGTCTCATCAGGCTCTCGATGCCGTAGAACTTCACGTCGTATTTCCACTCCTGCGTGCTGCGTTCATCCGGAAGGTAACGCTCCTGGAGCCAGTAGCGCTCGCTCTCGAAATCCACGTAGTCGTTCACCTCAAGCGCCACATATTCGTACAGGGTAAAGGAGAGTGTCAGGATATTGTCCGACTGGATCGCCTTCACCTGCGTCGAGCTGTCGTCCGGGGAAAGGACCGCCTTCGCCTGCCTGTTACTGTCATATACCGTTAAAAGCATGTTCGAATGGTGTTTGAACGTTGTTTAAATGATTGGTTCGGGTTCGCGGAATTTCACCTTGAAGCGGCCGGCCTGCACGCCTTCCTTCCAGAGGTAGGTCAGCGGGGTGAAGCCGGGGCAATCCAGGTAATGTACGCGAAGCGTCAGCTCCAGCTGCGGGAAATACAGCGAGAGCCACCCCTTGTCGCCGGTTTTCAGGAAGGAGATGAAGGACATGTATTTCTTCAGCCACTCCCCTTTACCCGGGGCATACAGGGCAAAGGCCAGCGTGATGTCGCGCGCCTCGTTGGCCACTGTCAGGATGTCGGAATATTTCTCCCCGTTCTCCTCGCGTATGTCCACGGCGGTGTGCGCTTTCGTCTTGCTCGCGGCAAGGATGGCCTTCAGGTTGTCACGCCCGCCGCGCTTCTCTTCGGTCAGGAATACGCCGTACTCCGTCCAGATATCGGTGCCGTTGATAAGGAACAGCCCGCCCATGATTGGTTCCATGCTCATGATGATTTCATTCTTAGTCCGTCACGTATGATTCGTTTTATATCTTCCTTTATCTCGCCGAGGAAACCGGCGCTTTTACCGGTATTCTCAGCGATCTTTGCCAGGTGTCCCTCGGCGCTGGCCATGCGGCCCGCCACGTCCTCGGTCTTCTCGTCAATGCTTACCCAGTGGTTCAGGCCCGAAGTGAACATGCCCTCCAGCTTCGTGCCCTGGTCCTGCGACATGGCCGAGAAGCCGCCGGCGCGGCCGGTCTGTGACGTGCCTTTGCCCTCCTCCGTGATGCCGGCAGTGTCAAACATCTCCTCCTTCTTGGCACGGGCACGCTCGAAAATGTCCGAGTACCGGGTGCGCAACGTGTCGGCTTCCTCTTTCGACAGGATACCGTCGCTCATGAACTCGGCGAACGTCTCCTGCCATTTCTTCAGCTCGTCCGAATAGGTGCCGTTCACGATGGACTTCAGGATGGCGTTCTCCATGAACTCGTCCACACTCGCGATCACGTCTTTCGAGTCCGTCTCGAAATCCTTCAGCAGATCCTTCATGCCGCTACGGATACCGTCGAAAGAGGTGTCCGTGATGGCTTCCTGCCATTGCCTCTGGAGTTCCAGCAGCGTGTTCGCGTCAGAGACGTACTCGTCAAGCCACTGGCTCTGGTCGTACTTGCCCGAATGGAGTTTCTCCCAGATGTCGGGAAGTTCCTGGAGCCGCGCCAGTTCCTCGGGGGAAAGGCTCCAGAGGGAAGCGGTATCCCGCACCGATTTGCCCAGGTAGGCGGAAACCGTGTCCCAGTCACCGCTACCCATGGCCTTACCGATGTAGTAGTTGTTCGAGTGATGTGAACTGTGGTATCCCATCTTTGCCGCGAGCATCTGGCGGTCGTTCTCGATTTTCTGCTGCTGTTTCTCGTAGGCGCTCCGGTAGTACTCGGTGGAACGTGCGCCGCCGGAGCTGGCCATCTCGTCGGTCAGCTTCTCGATGGCGGTGGTCAGATACTTGTTCGATTCGGTCAGCCGCTCCACCAACGCGTTCACCTCCCTGGCATTGCCGTGCGAGGAGAACAGGCCGAAGGTCACCGTGTCCAGGATGTCCCTCACCCCGTAGAAAAGCGAGCTGCCGATCTGCGTGAACAGTTCACCGGAAAGGATGTTCTCCAGGATACCGTTCACCGCACCGAGCACGGAATCAAGAATACCGCTTACCAGCGTACCGATTCCTTCCTTCAGCACGTCAAGGATGGAAAGCACCGCCGCGATGATCTGCCCGATGATGCCGCCGTTTGAAAACGTCTCGGCAAGGGTACTGCCTACCGTACCCATCACACCGCCCATGTTCTTCGTCGCCTCGCCCAGTTTGCCGAGCCCCTGGGCCACGCCGGCAAGGGAACCGGACTTCAGGCTTTGGAGCCCCTCGGCAAGCCCGGTAAGGGATGAAACGGCGTTCGTGCTGGACGTGCGCAGGTCCTGCGCCGCCTTGTCGTTCGCCTCTGTCAGGGTGGCCACGCTCGCCGAGGCGGCGTCGAAAGCTTCCTGCGCGGTAGCCACCAGTTCTTCCGCTTCCTTCATGGCGGAGGGGTCACCGCTTTCAGCGGCTTTCTTCTGTTTTTCCTGCGCCACCACCAAAGCGTCAGCGGCGGCCTTCTCCCTTTCCTTGGCCTCTGTCAGCTCACGCAGCGTCGTCTGGTAGGCGGAAAGGTCACGGGAAACGTCCTTGAACATGTTCCGGTTAATACCGCCCGCGCTCCGGTCCTCCAGCTTCGCGATCAGCTCGCTGATCACCTGTTTGTCCTCGGCACCGGCATTCCGGTACTCGTCGGAGGCGGCATACTTCCGCAGCTTCACCAGCGTGGGGCGCAGCTGCTCTTCAAGCAGCCCCCCGAAATTGCCGAAAAGGCCGTCCCAGTCGATATCCGCCTTCAGACTGGCAATCTCGGCGGCAGCCGTTTCTTCTTTCTGCTGGCGGCCAAGGCGCAATACCTCATTGTAGTTCCCCTCCTCCTGCGCACGGCGGATCTTCTCCGCGTACTCCTGGGCGATGGCCAGCTTCTTCTGCTGGTACGTACCATATTCCTTCAGGTAGTCGAGCATCGACTGGCGGGCGGCGTCGTTCTCTTCCCTGGTCACCTTTGCCAGGTCGCCGTCACGTGCCGCCGCGGCCTTCTCCCGCGCCTCCTTCAGGGTGGATTCCTGCTCACCGGTCAGTTTACCCTTCTGCGCGTCCTTCCACTTCTTCTCCTGGGCGGCAAGTTCGGCGATCTCCTTGTCATAGTTCAGGCGGATCTGGCGGCGGCGTTTCTCGCCGCTCTCCTTCAGAAGGTCGATTTCCGCCTGGCGGTTCTTCATCTGGAGCTTCAGAAGTTCCGAGGCACGCTGCTCTTCCGACTGTTTCTCCTTTTTGGCGGCATTCGGGTCGGGTTTGGCATGGTCACCCAGGTCGAACTCCTTGCCGATATCCAGATATTCCTCCTGGAGCTTCCGGGCTTCAGCCAGGTAGCCGTCGCGGACTTCCTCGGCCTCACGTACGGCCTTTTCCTTCGCCTTCTCGTTATACTCCGATATCATGGACTGCGCGTCCACCCGTCCGTACGACTCGCTTTGGGCCATGTAAAGCCCCATGCGCGCGAACCAGCCCATCGAGCCGTCCACGTCTTCCGGCTTGCTGGCCTTGATCTCGTTCACCTTCTCGTCAGCCTCGGTGGCCTTGTTCACCAGGCTCTGCACCTTGGCCTGGAGGAAAAGCATTTGGATGTATTTCTCACCCTTTTTCTGAAGGATGTCATACCACTGGGCGATCGTGTCGTAATACCCGAAACTCTCGCCGTACTTGCGGTTCAGTTCCTCCACCTTGGACTTCTCCTCGTCCTTCGTGCCGGTGAACTTCTTCAGGCTCGCCAGCGTGCTCTCGATCTCGAAACGGGTCTTGAGCATCTGTGCGCGGCCGTCACTCTCGATTTTTACCCGTTCTTTCGCTTTTTCCGCCGCTTTTTCCTGCGCGTCACTGTATTTATCCCAAAGGACGATAATTCCCGTTATTACGGCTGAAAGACCCAACGTAAGCGTGGCCATCAGGGCCTGCGCGGCACCGGTGGAAATGCCCAGGGCGACAGCCAGCCGGGTATTGGCGGCTGTCAGCAGGTTCTTCATCTTCACGACCGTCACCAGGCGGAAGGCGGAGTCCTTGTTCAGGGTATTGAACACCTGCTGGAGCCCCATCGTGATGGCCATCACGCTCTGGACGCGGGTCTGTATTTTCGCCAGGTTCTCGTTCTCCGAGGCGAAAAGCGACAGCGCGCCGGTGGCCGTGGTGAACAGACCGGCAAGGCCGCTCACGCCGGACATGAATCCCTGGAGGTTCGCGTCATCGTGCGAGAGGATTTTCGTCTGGGTGTTCAGGTCGGCAAGCGTGTCGGAAAGGTTGGCGGCTTCCGCTGCCATCTTCCGGTACTCCTCGGTGTCCTGTTTCCCTTCCAGACGCATGCGGGCCATGTTGTCCTGGAGCTCACGCAGTTGCATGGAAAGGCGTTTGCTGCTTGCACGCGTCTTCTCCTGTTCAGCCTGGAGCCCGGCAAGGGCGCCCTTTTCCTCTTCAAGCGCTTTCTTCGCGGCGTTCAGTTCATCCAGAGCGGCTACCTTCGCCTTGCCGGGTGCGGCCCCCTGGTAGGCTTTCTCCAGCGACTTGATGTCGCTTTCAATCTGCCCGATGACTTCCTTCTGCTCCCGGATCTTGTCGGTCAGGCTCTTGCTGCCGGCGGCGGCGCGTTCTTCCTCCAGGGAGATACGCTCGTACTCCTTACGGAGGTTCCGGACGCTTTTCTCCGCCTCGCGGTGCTCCTTTTCAAGCCCTTCAAGGGCGGCACGCTCCTCATCCAGGACCTTGCGGCAGGCCGCCACGTCGGCGGCAAGTTCCGCCTGCGCCGGGCCGGGCTTCATGTTCTGGAGCTGCGTTTCCATCCGGTGCAGGTCGGAATTCACCCGGTCGATGACCTTGCGCTGCTCTAAAATACGGGCGTTGATGGCAGCGGCGGCCTTCTCCGATTTCTCGGCAAGGATATCGACGGCAAGGCCGGCCTTGTCAAGGCCCCCCGTCAGGTTGTCCTTCATCAGGAATTCGATTTCTACGGGCTTCATCGTTTACAGTTCTAAATTGCTTTGGTAAAAATTCACTATGTCGCCGGCTTCACGGGCGGCGGCTTCCGGATCAATCCCACCGCCACCGCTTTGCGGAACCTTGGAGTCAGCTGCTGACCGGCGGACGTAACGCGGGGCGTCGGACAGCATCAGGATGAGCGTCTGGTAGTTCACCTTCTCCAGGATGTACTCCACCGTCCAGCCGGTGGCGCTCGCGATGTTCCAGATAAAACCGAAGGGGCTATGGGAACCTTCAAACTCGGTCCTTAACTCCCCTTCCTTCTTTGGCTCATTCTCAACTTCATCGGGTTCGCCCGATCGATCGAGCTGATAATACTCGTAAAAGACTCGCTCCCCATCAGGCTGATGAACTTCTCCAGGGCGCCCAGCAGGAAACGGTGCTCCACGGCCTCACGCAGGAACCATGCCACGGGGCGGACAAGAAGCCGCCGGCTCACCGGGCCGCGGCAGAGGGTATGGGCCACCATGCGGGAAACCTTGACGCCGTTCCGTGCCAGGAACTCCAGCCGCTCACGCCCGGCAAAGGCGGAAACCTCCTCGGGGGAGACACCCATCGAGAGGTACAGCCTCACGATGCATATCTGCCCGGCAAGGCGCGGGCGGCGCATGGTCACGCGCCACCGCACGGGGCGTTTCATGAAAGGCAGGCGCCATTCCTTCAGGGGAAGGGAGACACCCAGGTCAAGCAATGCCTCGGATGCCTCCCTCTGCACCTCTCTCGCTTCACGCTCGTCCATGCGTTAGCCCTCCACTGCCGCGGTGTCATTGATTTCGTAAGGGGAAGAGCCGTCCTCCGGCTTGTTCACCTTCAGCTGGCATTCCAGCTTGGAAACCTCCGTCAGCGTCAGCTTCCCGCCGAGGTTCGCAAGGATCGTACCGTTCGGGATGGACATCGTCTGCCCGGATACGAACTTGATGGTCCACGGACCCGAAAGGTTCACCAGTTCGGTCGGGGCCTTCCAGCCGGTCGGGGCATCCGCCGGACCTACAAGCGTGCCGCCCAAAACGGCCTTGATATTCTTATAGTCCAGCTGGATAAGGTTGAACGTGGGCGATACCTGCCCGTTCTTCTGGAGCAATGTCAGGACGGGGGCGTCGGGAACCTGCTCGGCTTCGACATCGACACTCTCGGGCTTCGTGCCGCCCCAGTCCCAGCTGCCCTTCTCGATCCAGCCGATAGTCATGGCACCGAACGTAACGACGGCGATGCCATAAATGAAATTCTTGTTATTTTTCATACAGTCGTCTCTTTATTAAAACGGTTAATACTATGCCGGATGCCATACCGGCGATAAAGGCAATGAGGGAGATTTTAACGGGGTTAAAACGTTGTTTGAACTCCGTTTTGACCTCTGTTATGTCCTGTTCGGTTTCGCTACGAATACGCACAAGTTCCTGCTTATAGAACTCAACTGTTTGCAGCAGGCTGTCTTCCCGGACCTGCCTTCGAAAAACTTCTTCTTCATAGAATAGGCAGCGCCGCATGAGCGAATCGCAATGCCCGGTGACTGCCAGGGAATCCCCCTGCCTGCGGATATCGACCGAGGCACGCCCGTCCCGGTGCCGGTAACCGGCACCCTCGGGAAGGTCAAGGAGGTTCTGAAAGGGAATCGTCAAAGTCGCCTCCTGTGCCGGAACCGGTTCCTGCATCAGGGTCGAACTCCGGCGGTCCGCCAAAAGATCCTGCATTTTGCGCACCGCTGTTACTGCCACGTCCGCGGACACGGCGGCGCTGTCTGTCATTCTCTCCGCCCGCACCGTGCCCTGTCTCTGAAGGTTCCGGCTCTCTTTGGACGTGCCGCATCCTGCCAGCAGGAACACGGCGAGCAATAATAGGATTACGGGGGTCCACCCCCGGATTCTGTCTTTCATCATTTACCGATTGTTTACTTATTACTTTTCTTAACCGCTCGACCTCTTTCGTCAGGCACGACAGCTTCAGGATCATCTCCTCCTGGTTCGCTTTCAGGTCGGCATTCTCGCGCCGGAGCTGCACGTTCTCCTCCAGAATCTTGCGGTTCTCCTCACTCAGCAGGTTGATGGACGCCTGAAGCTGGGACAGCATGTCGTTGTCACGCTTGCGCCGGCCGAACAGCCAGGTGAAGATGCTTCCGACAAAACCGCCGGGGAGGGCGAACATTAAAAAATTTATCAGGGTGTCCATCTTCTTGCCGTTTATTATTGTCTGATACCTATTGAAACAAGCCACTTACGCACGTCAAAACTGGGGCAGGCTTTGGCCGCCAGTTCGTTATGCCCCACGATACGCACATCAGGAAAACGGCGGTGGAAGTCTTTCACGTACTTCTCAAGCGCACGCTTCTGGCACGCCGTACGCGTGTCCTTCGGGGTCTTGCCGTCTTTGGCTACACCGCCGGCATACACGATATGACGGCTGACGGAATTATAGCCGGCCACGCCGTTGGTGATTTCCCAAGGGTCCACGTTCGCGTCCTCGTTGTTGTCCACCAGGCGTTCCACGCCGCCATTCAGATGGAACAAGTCAGTATACCCGACCTGTTTCCAGCCGCGGCCACCCTTGGATACCGGGTTCGTGTGCCAGGCGCGAATCTCTGCGCCACTGACTTCACGCCCTTCAGGCGTAGCCGTGCAATGAATGACCAGATACTTCAGCCTGCCCATCACGCACCGCCTTCCTCGTCATCAGCGGCCACCTGGGACAACGCTATTTCAACCTTCTTTTCCGGATCAGCGTCCAGGCTTACCACAAGCGTACCGGATACTGCTTTGCCGCTACTGTTCACCTCGGCGGTAATTTTCAGCCCGTCATCGGTACCGACCGCCGTAAAACCGGCAGGGACGGATGTCACACTATAATCACCGGATGCAGTGACTGTCACATACTTGCTCTCACCTGCGGCCTTGAACGAAAGGGCGGAAGGGTCGGCTGAAATGGTACGTTCCACCGCCTTGAACACCGGGTCGGTACGGGTGTCAAGCACCACAAACTCCTCACCGAAGGCGATTTCCGTGTCGGCCTTCATAAGCAGCTTGAAGAAGTACAGCTCGC
>OIZG01000923.1_pt1 | contig 21006 bp, 14 predicted proteins | sample 1588561 | NCBI WGS metagenome assembly OIZG01 (sample SAMN03283267) | human gut metagenome | biome: human-associated habitat; material: feces | host: Homo sapiens | place: USA | collected 2013 | reverse complement strand
ATCGGTCAACGCCAGGCAAACATTGCCGCCATCAAAAACATGATCATCCGCTTTCAGGCAACGAAGGAAGTCATTCTAGAAGATTACACCGAATCCGAATACAACACCGCCATCGCCGAACTCCAGTCCGAATCCAGATAACCCCAGACCAAAACAACTAAAACCAAAAACAACCCATCACAGAGCCAGCCCGTCAGGAGCTGGCTCTTTCCACTCCAGCCCCTCCTGCCAATTTCTTCCAATTCCCCCATCCCGATTGTCCTCATCAAAATCACCCGTTATACTGTAACTTTCCCCCGGTTTCCCCGGAGATCCGTGGGCAGAAAATCAGAACAGCATAAGAGGAAACGACATGAGGACAATCGACAAAAATACCATACAATCCTATCAAGATCATATTTATACACAGGAAAAATCCCAGAATACCATCGACAAATACATCCGCGACATCCGCACCTTCACCGCCTGGCTGGAAGCGCAGGAACAGAAAGACATCACCAAAGAATGCGTGATCCGCTACAAAAAACATCTCGAAGCCAAATACATGCCGTCCAGCGCCAACAGCATGCTCATCGCCTTAAACGGCTTCTTCGGATACACAGGCTGGCACGACTGTTTCGTCACGATCTTCAAGACCCAGCCAAACCACATCTATGCGCAGGAAAAAGAGATGACGCGCGCCGAATACGAAAAACTCATCGCAACTGCAAAAGAGAATGGCAACCTCCGCCTTGCCATGATCATCGAGATCATCGGCAGCACCGGCATGCGCATCAGTGAACTTGCATCGGTCACGGTGGAGGCAGTGAGCACCGGAAAGATCAGCATATCCTGCAAAGGAAAACACCGCGAGATCTATCTCGTACACAAACTGAAAATGAAACTGCTCGACTACTGCAAAAAGAAAGGCATCAGAAGCGGCGCAGTCTTCATCACAAAAAACGGAAACCCGGTAGACCGCAGCAACATCTGGACGGAAATGAAAAAAAACGCCGAAAAAGCAGGCGTTGCACTGGAGAAAGCATTTCCGCATAACCTCCGCCATTTCTTTGCACGCGTCTACTACAGCATACATAAAAACATCAGCCAGCTTGCGGATATCCTGGGACACAGCAGTATCAATACCACAAGGATCTACTTAGCGACCACAGAGGAAGACCATGTCAAAAAATTGGAGCGTCTGGATCTGGTCGTCTGAACGACAGAAATAAAAAGACACAACATAATGTAGATTATGTTGTGAATGCATTCAGGTGAAAGTATGGTAATTATTACCAATAACTTCCAAATATTATTTTTTTATCAAAAAATCCGATAAATGTCAATTAGTCTGATGCTAAAATTCGACAAAAAACCCCACTTTTATAAAAGAAGCACTAATATCATAGTACTTCTCTAGGATATTATTGTCATTTTTGCACAAAAATAAGACCAGACTTCTGTAAACGCCTGATTTTTTCAGTACTTCATGGTTTTACAGCTGGAAAACACGTTTTCTTAACCATACTACATTCGTAGGCATTTGCTAAAAACCAGAAATTTTATAAATCTGTTCAAAATCCCGGTGAAACCGGGCAAAAGAGCCATTCCTCCACACAACATAATCTACATTATGTTGTGGAGCTTTCTTTATGCAAAAAAATTAAGGAGGAAACCTATGAGAAGGACAAAAGCAAACCGTGCATTGACATTTGTGATGGCAGCCGCACTGCTCATCGGATCGATCCACGGCGTCGGTGCAAAAGAGCAGAGCAAAGCCTATGATGCACCGGAACTGACGCTCACACAGGGCGTGACAGACTATGACCTGACGGCAGGGATCACGTATGACAGTGAAAAATATACCCTGTCCGTCACTGACACAGGAAACTTTGACATCAATGTGGCAGGAGATTATGAGATCTCATACGCACTGACGGAAAAGGAAAGCAATGTAAATGTAACTGAAAGTGTGGAGAACACAGACAGTGTAGAAAGCATAGAAAACATAGAAAGCACCGAGACAGTGTCAGGCACAGAAACGATAGAAACGACAGATGCCATGGCAACGGTGGAGGATACGGATCAGACACCGGAAGGGGATGCCACCAACACCGTTGATACGCAGGAAAAGCAGGTCATCACCTTTACAAGAACGGTTCATGTAGCAGCGGCTTCTGAGGACGAAGTACCTATGTATGAAACACGGGAACTGGTGCTGGTACAGGGGGAGGAAGGCTATGACCTGACAGATGAGATCCTCTATGATGATGTAAAATATACGTTAACGGTAGGGGATCTTGGAGGCTTCGATATTAACAAGATCGGCTCCTACGAAGTGACCTATTTCCTTACGCCTGTGACAACAGAAGGAACACAGGGAAATGGACAGGATGACACGCAGGAAAATCAGGTCATCACATTTCAGAGAACGGTTACTGTGAAAGCAGCCGTGGAAGAAACCGGGGAGTTTGAAGTTCCGGAACTCTATCTGGAGCAGGGGCAGGAAGACTATGACCTTGCGGCAGGACTTGCTTATGATGAAAGCAAGTACATACTGGATGTAAAGGATGATGGGAATTTTGACATTATGCTTTCGGGAGAGTACAAGGTGACATTTGTTCTTAATCCGCTGGAAGAGACACAGAATCCACTAGAAGAGACCCCGGATTCCGAGGGCAATATAGGGGATGCGGATGCTTCTGGTGCAGATGCTTCTAATGCGGATGCCTCTGGTGCGGACCAGGAGGATACTTTTGTAATTCCGGATGGAATTACTACCTTCACCAGACGTGTTGTGGTCACATCAGGAATCGCATTGTTATCTGTAGCCGGCAATACCATCAATAATAATTATCCATGGAGTCCTAATATGACCGATACCAGTGTCACACTGACTGCACCGAAAGATGATACCTATGTGGGAACTCCGGTATTACAGTGGACGAATACAAACACCCTTGGAAAAGCTGATATAACGGACAATTCATGGGAGAATGTTCCTGGCGTAACGGTAGTAAACAAAAATGTTACCCTGTCAGGGGCTAGTCTTGTAGATGGTAAGTGGTATCGTTTTAAATTTAGTGATGACGATTATAGCGAAGCTGTGAGGCTAGTATCTTCGAATGGTGGGGTATATAGAGGTGGGCAAAAAATGCCTCTTGCTGCAGAATTTTACGACTTTAAATGGTCATCCTGGTATATTTCTAATGATAACGTTATGTATACACCGTCAAAGACGAATTTTAAAAGCAAAGGTAATTTTGATGTTTGCTTTTATTATAATGGGTATTGGAATGCTACTTCTTTCAAAGGGGAGTGGTCTACAATGACTACATCCACGGCGGCTAATGAAATGTCCATCTATGGACAACAAAGTACTCAAATTTCTCCTATCCGTTTTTACTTTGAGGAGTATACGATATTTTTAAACATAAAACCAGTGGATAAAGCTTTTTGCATCGCTACAGATATTTGCCTGGGGTCTAAACAGAGTATTGGATTATATAATGACTCGCTTAACATGAGAGCTACTGATAATAGAAAAATACATCAGTTTGATTTTGTGGGTAAGCAACCATCTGATCCTTATCAGCCAAATCAAGTGACAATGGTAGTAAAAAGTATCACAGATTTATGCAAATGGGCAGCAGAGAAGTATAGTGATGCAGCTTTTTTTAGGAATAATCCTGTTACAGAAAGTTCACAAGATGCAGGCATCTCTCTGAGCTGGGAAAATCAGACTGATATTTTAGTATCTTTTTCGCTGACAACATTAGAGAAAAGCCACATTGTTACTGATAATGTCAAGTTTGAATCCGGAAATGGAACTTTCACAGAGCAAGGCAAAAAGCAGGAGTATCTGTTTTTTGATGAGGAAGTGTTGGGAACGCAGCTGGTATACCCTCCTGTGGTAAACAACAACAAGGTTATTGAGAAGATTCCTGGTGTTAGACCAAATAATAGTGCTGAAAAATTCCAAGGATGGAAATTAGCTGTTTCCGGTACTCCGGATGGTGATATTGATCTCAATAAGCTATATACTGACGATGAAGTGGCAGCGCTGAAGTATAAGGATGTTTATAAGACCATGACCTTTACGGCACAGTATGGTGAGGAACAGGCACAGATCTTTACAGGAGGGACAACAGCAGCCAAGAAATATGCTTCTGTTGAACAGGCTTTAAAAGATGCTGCATCCGGTGACACGGTCAGGATCATTAAAGATGGAAAAATAACCCCGACCACGGCAGACGGCGTAGAGGCAGCAAAGGATGTTACGTTACAGCCTTATAACGATGCCACCAGATTCTATAAGACGACAGTTTCCTCGAAGATTGCCGTGGATGAGGACAGCGTGGTAACCCTGATGGATGGAAAACTAGAGCTTTCTGCACAGGCATCCCTTAAGGTATTCAATCCAACCGATGGGCAGACTTATCAGGTAACAGCTCCAGACTGCACTTCATGGGTAACTGTAGACGATAAGGGAGATTCCCCTTATTTTATGGGAGATGCGGATGGATCTGTGAAAATAGATGCAGTGACCTATTCGTATCAGAATCCAAGTCAAGATAAGCTGGCAATGGTTTACATTCCACAGGGAATGAAAAATAATGATCAGGTAAAAAAAGCTGAAGTCGCAGCAGATCAGCCGGTAACCATTGAGGTGGACAACACGAATTCAGTAGTATTGAATGGAACTGGATCTCCAGGCAATACCGTAACTGTTGAGAGGCGTACAGCTGATTCGAAGGTGGACGTAAAACTGCCTTCAGGCGCACAAGGTACAATCTTTGGACATGCCGTAGGTGCAGCTCCGGCAGGCGGCGTAACAGTCAGCCAGAGCAGTGCAGAAAATACAGGATATCCGAACAGGGATTATATCGTAATAGCTGTTGCGGGAGAGAAAGTCACAGTAGATGGTATTGAATATGTTGCAACGGAAAACAATCAGAAGTTTTATCTTGGAACATTTAAAGCAATCGTAACCATAGGAAGCAATGCTGAGATTACAAGTGGTCAGAAGCAGACTGATGTTGGTTATTTAAAAACTTATACTGTAAAAATCAGTCCAAAAGCAGATTATGATCTGGATCAGGACAACTTTATGGTTACTATGAAGGAAAGCGATACAGGGACTGTTAAGAATTTGACATTTGCAGATGTGTGCAGGGTAGATCCGGCAGATGGAAGCATTACAGTTACGGTTCCAAAGGTCAGTGGAGACATTACAGTGAATGCTGCGGCAAAACGGCAGATGACAACCTTAAAAGTAACAGGTCTTGCAGCAGCAAATGCAAGGGGAAGCTTCAAGGCGGTAGATGTATCTGGTAATGAATACAAACTGGAGCAGGATGGCAGCATCAATGTAACCCGCAATGAGGAACTCACCCTTATATTTACGCCAAATGATTTTTCAAATCCTTATTATTCAGATCTTACCGGGGAGAAGGGAGAAAGTTTCTCTATCCTGACAGCATTGCAGGATACAACAAACAATACAGATTTATTTGCAGGAGCAAAAACGTTTAACTGGAAAGAAAAGAGTTATGAATTAAAGTACACACCGACAACTTCAGATGTGACACTGAAAGCTGTATTCACACCGTCCCATATCGTACATGTTCATGTGACAGGTGGTACGGCAAAAGTGAAAGATACAGGGCTTGTAACAAAAGAACCAGGTGCGGACCAGTTCCAGCATGTCATTGTGAAAAACAATGAAAAAGTAGAGCTGGAGTTAAAAGATACAACAGGAACAGCCACTACTTATAAAAAGGCATATTGGAGCAACGTGGATGGCAGTGATGATACCATTGTATCCAATCAGGCTTTCACAGGAAATGGACCAAGCTATATTTACACAACACGGGCGGTAGGCAAACCACGGGCATTAAATATTACATTTGAAGAGGGACAGACCGTAGATGTAAAAGTGACACATGGAACACTTGTGACTGGAAATGATGGTGTGGCGTGGAATGATAAAGGAAACAGTACATACCAGACGATTGTGAAGAATAATGGAGCATTGAAGGTCAATATTAAGCCAGAGGATGGTTACGGATTAAAGAGCATTACGGTTAATAATGTGGCAATTGATATTGATGCGGCAATCAAGAGTGGGGAAATCACATGGGATGGTACAACGAAGACCTATTCCCATACATTCGCAAAAGTTTATCAGGCATGGAATGTTACGGTGGACTTTGAAAAACTGCATGAGATCGTTTTTGAAGATCAAAAGGGCAATATCTTAAATAAGACAGAGCATATTACAGTGATTGATGGAGATACGATTCCGGCAGCAAGCTTTACCAAAATGCAGGAAGAAGCGGATAAATTAAAGGCTGAGAATGAGAGCCTCTTTGTATGGGTTGATAAAACAGACAGCACAAAGATCTATAATGAAACAACTGTGATGACTGCACAGACTGCGGATGTCGTGACCTTAATCCCGGTATACCGGATGAACGTGATCAAGGGGGCAGATGGAAGCGTTATTGCAGCAGATGATTTTGTCATTCATGTGAACGATGTCAGAAAGCTTACGGACACAGAGGCAGCGACACTCGCAAATGTGACTGCTTATGATCATTCCGGTTCAGACATCAGTAATATGGTGACTGTGGAACAAACAAAATTAGAGGAATTAAAGAAAAAGACTAAGGGAACATATGTGGATGCTTTGACCTTTATGATTGCAGCATCAGGATTGACGACAGGCGTAAAAGTGGAAGTGACGGATGATAATCCGACCATTACGGGAAAGACAGCATATACGCTGACTTTCAAGGGAAGAGCAAATGAGACTTATAAGTATCAGGAGCTGGATGCCCAGGGAACCCCGACAGGTAATGTATCAACCATACTTACGGATGGGGATGGAAAAGCAACCATCACAGGTCTGAAGAAAGCAACACAATATCAGATCAGTCATAAGAAATATGGTTCTGTAAACGGCAAAACAGCCCTCGTGGATGCAAAGGATATCGCAAAGCAGTTCGAGGACAGAGGTGCCGGGGACACAACAGGCAATAATGCCACGGACAGAACAGAGAAAGCAGAAAACTCCAATGTACAGGTTGTAGTGGATGATGACGGCAACTACAAAGTCATCGTGAAGAAAGACATCGACCACACAGTTGAGATCCCTGACACATGGGGTGAGGTCAAGATCGACTTAAATGATAAGACCATCACAGGTGACAAGGCAGATGATAATAATGAGGCAAAACCGGGACTGGAATTTGTCAAGGATGCTAACAGCAACGAACATCCGGGAACGAATCTTGAGATCGTAAACGGTACGATCAAAGGTGGAGACGGTTCTGCTAAACATCCGGATGGAGCAGCCGGTATCGGAGCCAGTGGTGATACAGCAGATGCCGGAATTATCATTGGAAGCAATGCAAACGTGACCGGTGGTAATGGTGCAGACGGCACAGAAGGCAAAGATGGAGGAAATGGCGGAGCCGGTATCGATGGTAACGGCAAGCTCACTCCGACAGTCAGTGGAACGGTAACCGGTGGAAACGGTGGTAAAGGCGGAGATTCCGCAGCCGGTATCCCTGGCAATGGTGGAAACGGTGGAACCGGAATCAGCGCAGGTGATAAGACTATCACCATCAATCCTGGCGGAACCGTCAAAGGCGGTGATGCAGGAAACGGCGGAAACGCAACAGGAGATAACACGAACCCGGGCGGAAACGGTGGAAACGGCGGTACAGGAACCGAGACCACGCAGCCGGGAAAGACCGATAATAACGGTGGAACAACATCCGGTGGAAATGGCGGAGACGGCGGTAAATCCGACAACGGAAACGGTGGAAACGGCGGCAACGGCGGCAGCGGCTCCACAGGAGAAAGCAATAACAACGGCGGCACGAACAGTGGCGGCAGCGGCGGAAATGGCGGAGACTCAGACAAGGGCAACGGCGGATCCGGCGGTAATGGAGGAAGCTCAGGCGAAACCGGAGGCAACGGTGGTAACAACACCGGAGGAAACGGAGGAAACGGCGGAGATTCCAACAACGGCAATGGTGGCTCCGGAGGCAACGGTGGAGAATCCAACAGTGGAACCGGAGGTAACGGCGGAAATGGCGGTGACTCCAACAACGGAACCGGAGGAAACGGTGGAAACGGCGGTGAATCCAACAGCGGAAACGGCGGTAACGGCGGAAATGGTGGAGACTCCAACAACGGAACCGGAGGAAATGGCGGAAACGGCAAGAACCCGGGCACCGGCGGAAATGGCGGCGGCTCCAACAGTGGAAACAACGGCAGCTCCGGCAGTGACGGCAGCAAACCAGACAACAACGGTGGCAATGGTGGAAGCAATGGCGGAGATAACGGAAACAATAACGGCGGCTCCGGCAGTGGTGGAAACAGCAATGGAGATACGAACGGAACCAATACCGGAGTCACAGATGGCAAGACCAATGCCACAGATATCGCCGCAGCGGATGGAAACAATGCGTCCGGCGGAAACAAAAACAGCAAACACAACAGGAACAACAGAAACAACAAGTCAGACCAGGCGGATGGTGAGGATGTGACAGAAGGTACAGAGACCGATGCAGATACAGGTTCTGATGATACTACAGATGTCGCAGACAGCACAGAGACCGGAGCAGATGCAGACGGAAGCGGAAACACAGACGACAGCATCCCGGCAGACAGCAGTGATGCAGACGGACACATCAGCTTCGCAGACTGCGGATTCCACTGGTATCCAGTCATCCTGATCCTTGTGATCGCAGGATACACAGTCCTGCGTATCCGGAAGATCCGCGAGGAACTTGACGGAGAGTAAGACAGTAACCCCAAAAGATACCAGAACGAAAAAACAATCCCGGGGATATCCACATATCCCCGGACAATAAAAAAGAAAGGCCTGACATCTAAACTTACAAACAACAAACCAAAATGATATATGTAAATTTTCCAAAATACTTACAAAACATCTGACATGAGCGGGCAGAACAGGAAAGCTCCCTGTCAGACCCATTCATGGCAGAAATACGAGGAACAGGAGGATAAGGACCATGGATCCTGAAAGAAGAAAAGCACTGCGGAAGACGCAGAAAAAATGTATCGCAGCCCAGGTGGTGATGTGTGCAGCCTATATATCAGCGGGCATCTTACTGGCTGTGACAGGCAGGCACTGTGTGGCAGATACTCCGATCTATATAGCCGGCGCAGTCATTACAGCCGGCTGCATGGCAGCTCTTGCAGTGTTTGAGTCAAGACTTTCAAGAGAACTTGCAGGATGACATGACAGGGGCAGCGCAGGCTGCCCCTGTTGTGCCTGAAAAAGGGATTATAAGGAAGTGACAGATCATGAAAGACAGGAATTTTGTAAAGGAAATAGAAAAGTTAAGGACAGCCGTCTTAGGGTATGACCGCGAGGAAGTCGTGCTCTACATCAGGGAGCTGGTGGAGTACTATGGGCAGAAGAACGAGGAGGCAGTAAGGGAACTGTATCTGGAAAAGATGCAGCTTGCGGCAGAGAACGCAGGACTGCGGGCACAGATCCCCACACAGGAGAAGCTCTATGAGGAGGCAGAAGGAAAGGCGGAGGAGATCCTGGGCGGTGCAAAGGAGACTGCGGCGACCATTCTGGACCATGCCGGCACCGAAAAGGAACGCATGCTCAGAGAGGCCGGGGAAGCAGAAAAGAGGATCCTTGCAGAAGCGGACAGAAAGGCAGGGGAGACCCTTGCAGAGGCGGACAGGAAGGCAGGGGAGACCCTTGCAGAGGCGGACAGAAAGGCAGGGGAGACCCTTACAGAGGCAGAGAGGAAGGCAGGAGAGATCCTTGCAGAGGCAGGGCGGCAGGCGGAGGAGATCCTTGCAGAGGCAGGGAGACAGATGGATGTCATCCTGACAAAGACAAGGGAGAAAGTGGAGAAGCAACAGGCGCTCTACCATCAGTACCGCAGCCGTCTGGAAGCCTTGAAAAACGGCCTGGACTGCATCTTTGCAGGGTGTCCGCCGGAGGAAGACACCCGGGATCTGCATGGAAAGCCACAGAGACCGGGACAGATACAGAGACCGGGACAGATACAGGCAGACGGACCGGAAGAGACCGGTCTCCGGGAACAGCCATGAACGAGGGAGAACAGTACAGCCTTGACATGGCACTCCTGAAGATCCGCGAGGAAAAACGGAAAAGAAAGATGCGCTCAGAGCGGGCCGTCATCCTGTTCGTGGTCTGGATCCTGGTGTTCAGGGTGTGCGGGATCATGCGCGTGGATGGAAATTCCATGCGCCCTGCCTGCCATCCCGGGGACATCGTGTTCTTTCTGCGCATCCTCCCGGACGGCGTGGGCTATGGGGATGCCGTCATCTTAAAGGATGCATCCGGGGAATACCTGATCAAGCGCATCGCAGGGCTGCCGGGGGATGTGATGGAGGTTGACCGTGAGGGACACCTGACAAGGAACGGCGCAGAAGTGCAGGAGACGGATGTCATCTTCGGCCTGTCGGAAACAGGAGACAGCGTGGATTATCCGTACACCGTGCCGGAAGGAAGTTATTTCTTCCTCGGGGACAACCGCCCGGTGTCTTTAGACAGCAGGATGCTCGGTGCGGCAGGAAGGGAAGAGATAAAAGGAAAGGTCATCTGGGCAGCGGGGGCTGGGAGATGGAACAAAAAAACAGGCAAGAGGTAAAAGACCATGAGCATTACAGGAGCTTATACTTGGGAAGATATTTCCAGTCTTGGGATGGAAGCTTATTTCCAGCCCATCTACAACGTGGAAAAGCACAGGATCACCGGGCTTGAGGCGCTGTTCCGTGCAAGGGACGGGAAGGGAGGTTTCCTCGACCCGGAGAGCCTTGTGCAGGAGGCGGAGGAGGGCGGCTGGGTGCATGAAATCGACCTGTGGATGATCCGGGAGTGCTGCCGGTGGTTCACGAGGTTTGCGGAACACGGCATCACGAGGATCAACGTGAACCTGTCGCCGCAGACCTGCATGGTGGAGACTGTCTGGGAGGAGATCAGCAGCTGCCTGGACCGGTACGGCCTCCAGCATGGGAAGATCTGGCTGGAGATGACGGAACTCGGGAAGTCGGCGGATAACGGAAAACTCCTGGAGACCGCACACAGGCTGCAGGATAAGAAGTTCAACCTGGTCATGGATGATTTCGGCAAGGGCGAATCCAATTTCGTGCGGCTGATGGATTTCGAGTTCCAGAGCATCAAGCTGGACAAGGAGCTGGTCTGGGGCATCGGGAGCAGGAAGATGGGCATGCCGATCGTGCAGACGCTCCTCGTGTTCGCCCAGAGGAACCACATCTGGGTGACGGCAGAGGGGATCGAGACAAGGGAACAGGCAGCGCAGCTGGAAAAGCTCGGCTGCAACTTTTTGCAGGGCTACCTGATCAGCAGGCCGCTCCCGGCGCAGGAATGTGTCTCGTTCATAAGGCAGTGGGAGGACACGGACATCCTTGCACAGCCTGGGCAAGAAGATGATGATTGCAGAAATCATATGAAACAATTGAAAGAAGAGTATGAGGAGTTTCGCAATTGTCTAAATATCATATAAGGAACAGGAGAGATAAATCATGGGAAAGACAAAATTTGGAACAAAGATCGTATTCTTTTTTGTGATACTGCTCGGTGCAGGGGCAGTGTTATATGCGAAAAACTGCATGGAACAGCTCGCAGCATATGCAGTAAGCCTCATGGACGGTGCAGGACAGGCGCAGGCGCAGAGCCAGCTTGCGGCAATGATCGCTTCCGATGTGAAAAAAATGGCAGCCTTTATGGCAGCCGGGCTTATCATCACGATCGTTGTGGGTGCTGCAGGCATCATTGATTACATCAGGAGCCTCGACCTTGCCTGCAGTTATTCGGACACCCTCGCACAGGGCGATTTCACACAGGATGTGGAACAGAAATATTTAGACAGGAAAGACAGCATCGGAAACCTTGCGGCAGCTTTCCGCAAGATCCGGGAGAGCTTTGCGGGACATCTTGGGAGCGTGAAGGACAATGCAGAGTCCCTGAGCGGCCATGTGTCCTCCATCGGGAAAAACGTGGATGAGATCAACGGCGAGATGGAAGGCATTTCCGCAACGACACAGCAGCTTGCAGCGAGCATGGAGGAATCCGCTGCATCCGCAACGGAGATGAACACCATGTCAGAGGAGATCAACCGGGCGATCAAAAACATCGCGGAGAGCGCACAGGAAGGTGCGGAGCGTGTCAATGACATCCATACCCGTGCCGTCAATGCGAAGAAAGAGACCACGGAGAACCGTGCCAATGCACAGCGCATGCACGGCGAGATCAAGGAAAGCCTCGACCAGGCACTGCAGGATGTGGAAGTGGTATCCCGGATCGAGGTCCTGGCACAGGCGATCATGGAGATCACCAACCAGACGAATCTTTTATCCTTAAATGCTTCCATCGAGGCGGCGCGTGCCGGGGAGATGGGAAAAGGATTTGCAGTCGTGGCGGACGAGATCCGGAAGCTTGCGACGGAATCCGGTGAGACGGCGACAACCATCCAGGAGGTCACGGACAGCGTGGTGAAAGCGGTGAACCAGCTCACAAAGGACAGCAGGCGTCTGTTAGACTTCGTCGCAACTGATGTGAAATCCAGCTATGACAGCTTTGAGAGCCTTGCGGATGCCTACAACCGGGATTCAGAGTTTGTGGACGGTCTGGTGTCGGATTTCAGTGCGACATCCGAGGAACTCTTAGCTTCCATGGACGGCATGATGAATGCGATCGAGGGAGTTGCAAATGCGGCAAACGAGGGTGCAAGCGGGACCTCTGACATGGCAGAGCGCATCCAGAACATCACCCTGCGGTGCTCCGAGGTGGCAGAGACCACGGAACAGGCAGGCGCAGCGGCAGAAAAGTTAAAGGCAGACACCGAGATCTTCAGGGTGTGAGAAAGAACACCGGCAGAAAACAGCAGCCATCAGGATGGAGCACATCGCTGGAGCAAAAGTGAAATTGGAGGACAAAAATGAGAAATAAAAAGAGAATGCTTGCCGCAGGACTGATATCCGCGGCACTCGTGTCAGCTGTGACCGGATGCGGCAGTGCATCCGGAAACGTGCAGGATACCCAGAGCATACATGGGACTACAGGAGCAGCTGGCGGAACCGTGCAGGGTTCCGGGGGCGAAGGAAACAGTGCCTCAAGTGATGCAGGAACTGCATCAGGCATGGCATCACAGAACAACAGCAACACAGCAGATCATAATGCACAGGATAACAGCAGTGGAACAGGAACAGCACAAAACGGCAGCAACACAACAGATCATACAGCACAGACAGGAAACAACGACAGCAGCGAAACATCACAGGCAGGCGTGTCACAACATGCAACCGCAGGTTCTTCCACAATGGTGAACGGTGGCATCACGGAACAGGAAGCGAAGAACATCGCAGCCGGGAATGCAGGGGTCACAGAAGAACAGATTCAGTACATCACGGTAAAGCAGGACTGGGACGACGGACGGGCCAGATATGAGGTGGAATTCACCGCAGCCGGAGTGGAGTATGATTATGAGCTGGACGCATCCGACGGACGCATCCTTTCGGCAGACTCCGAAGTGATAGACAAGGGATACCGTGCATCACAGAATGGTACGACAGGTTCCAAGAACGCAACCGGCACATCACAGACAGCACCGGGCGGTGTTTCCATCGAGACAGCAAAACAGACCGTCATGGACAGGATCCCTGGCATCGATGCCGCAAACATCTACATCCATCCGGACTATGACGACGGCATCTCTCTCTATGAGGGGGAAGCCTACTATGCGGAGGTAAAGTATGAATTTGAGATCAACGCAGAAAACGGAAACATCATCAGCTGGGAAGCAGAATCCATCTACGACTGAGAAAAAGCCGTTAAAAGTAAAGGTTGAGACAGTCCTGATCATCATTGCCATGACAGGGCTTGTCCTGACCGGCATCACGATCGGGAACAGGATACACCATCATCAGATGTTAAGGGATATCCGTATCAAGTTCGAGCAGCTTCACGACCGGATCGAAGATCAGGACACCGATACAAAAAGTGTTTGAATTTGGCGGCTTTGGAAATGAACTCAGACCATAACAGAAATTTTAAAGTAGAAGCACTCTAATAGAATGATTGATCAGATGAGAATCTGATTAGAATCCATTCTATTAGGGTGTTTTTTTGTAAAAAATAACTTTCGATTTCACGTAAGTTCATTGTGTCGTTTTATGTCGGGTGGTAAAATGAAAAGAAAATGTTAAGAGTCAAAATAAGGTATGGAGGGGATTAGGATTGCAGGATGATAAAATGCCAAAGGTGTTTATTTCATATTCTTGGAGCAGTGATAGACTTGTACTAGAGCTTGCCCAACGCTTAATTTCTCATGGAGTGGATGTTGTGCTTGATAAATGGGAACTAAAAGAAGGGCAAGATAAGTATGCATTTATGGAAAGATGTGTTAATGATCCTGACATTACAAAGGTACTTATAATTTGTGATAGGGTATATGCACAAAAAGCAAATAATCGAACAGGAGGAGTTGGTGATGAGACTGTAATTATTTCTGGTGAAATATATGGGAAAATGAAACAGGAAAAATTTATTCCAATCATTGCTGAAAGAGATGATGAGGGAAATGAGTACTTACCAGCCTATATAAAAACGAGGATATATATAGATCTTTCAGATGCAACAAAATATGAAGAACAATATGAAAAATTGCTTCGGAATATATATGAAAAACCACAGCTTGTGAAACCAAAATTAGGAAAAAAACCAGAGTGGTTGGATGAGGAAAAGACAAATTTTTTTCCGTTAAAAGATTTAATTCGTCAGATTCATGGAAGTAATATCTTAAATAAAAGAAGAAATTGTATATCAAGGTTTCAGGAAGCATATATTGATGCATTAAAAGATTATTATAAAGGTGAAATGAATCCCAAAGAGGTTTATGATACTTTCTTAAATATGAAGCCAATTCGAGATATATATTTAGATTTTGTAGAGACAGTTGCAGAAATGGAAGATGATTATGCAGAAGTGTTAGCAGAAAATCTTGAATACATGTATAACAAATTATGTTGTATAAGAACATTTAATGAAAATGCAAATTCAGTATGTGAAAATGACTTAGATATATATAAAACACTTTTGTGGGAATTGTTTATTTGTATTATAGTGTATATGAGGCATATTAAAGATTATGCTGCTATCAATGTATTATTGACTTATACATATTTTTTGGAAACAAGTTTATTTGGAGGAGTAATTAAACAGGCTAATTATACTGCATTTCAACATTATAGTAGTGCCATTGAAGAACATTATAAACAAAGATCAGATATGAAAAATAAATATACTTTGATGGGAGATATAATATGTAATCAGAGGGAGAAGCTTCCAATATATACATCAGAAGCGATTGCGGAAGCAGATCTGTTTTTATACCAAGTATGCAATGCTTACGAACTAGTAGAAGATGAAAAAAGTTGGTATGGTATTTATTGGTTTCCAACATGTTATATATATGTTCAGAATAAACAGCTGGAATGGGAAAGAATGAAATCTCGCAGATATTGTAAAAAAATGCAGATTTTATTTGGGGTGGAGAGCATTGATGAATTAAAGAAAAGAATAGGAAAATGTGTATATGATTCGAAAATGAGGTATTCCAATAGTTGGGAAGCAGCACCTGCAATTTTAAATTATATTAAAGTTGATGATATAGGTAGTTTGAACTAATGAATGAAAAATAAAGTATTTTAGGAAAAATAGTATTTATCCATAAGGAGACATGAGAGGTTAGTTACTGTAGGTGAATTTGGGAAACAAGAAGGCCTTCATAAAAAGAAGCAAAGACGTTTTATTTCTTGTACCTAAAATCATCAGAAATGGACTCCATGAAGTCACTTCATATCCAGAAAACTCTATTTTGGAGATATATGTAACTTATTAACGGTTCAGCAATGTCAATAAAATCAAGGCTTTTTGTTGAACATGCACTAAAAAGAATAGAGAGGATATATGCAATTATATTCATTACTTATAGACGGTTTTAGAAAACATTTAAAGACAAAAATTATATTTTCAGATTCAACATTTTTGATTGGAGAAAACAATGTTGGAAAAAGTAGCATTCTGTATGCATTAGATTATTTGTTGGGGACAAATACCAGTATTCCAATAGACGAGTTCTATGCGTTAGAAGATGGTGGAGAAAGAAGAGTAGCGGTTGATAATATAGTTTTTACAGCTGAATTTCGAAAAATTCCTAGAGAAGCAAATTCATGGAGAGGATTCAAAGGGCGATTATTGCATTATGAACCAGATACAAAAGATTCACTTGATACAGGATTAAAATTTATATATAGGAAAACATATCCTAAGGGTGGAAAAGTTAAGATAGAGACTCTTGAAAATCCCAAATATATGAAAAGTGAATTTAAAAACTGCATGTGTATTCAGGATTTTTTGGATAAAGGACTTTCGGAAGATGAACTTACCGATGATATAAAAAAGATAAAATATGATAAAAAATTAACTGCAAAGGAAAAGGCATTATTTGATGCTATTGAAGACATATTTGATATTGATGATAGCAAGGAATGTTGGGTTGAAAACCCAGGTGGTATTCCTCAAAATGTGTTGAGCAAGTTGCCTAAATATTTATTGATTCCAGCCCAAGATAGTGAGGGGGAAATTTCCGGAACATCTGGAACATTACAGAAAACGTTAAATGAATTGTTTAATGAGGTTCGTGAAAAATCAGAAAATTACAAGTTGGCGCAGGAATATTTGAATAAACTTGCGAAGGAATTAGATCCATCTGATGAAAGTACAGAAATATCTAAGATGATAGGTGAAATCAACGGCATTATCTCAGATGTTTTTCCACATACTGGTATAAGTGCAGAGGCAAATTTAAGTGATGCGGATAAAGTGATAAAGCCTGCATTTGATATTCAAATGAACAGTAATGTTTCTACACCATCCAATTTACAAGGAACGGGATTGATTCGCTCCACTGTGTTTGCTTTGCTTAGATATAAAGCATTACGTGATAATAAAAAAGATATTACGCAGGAGAGACAGCTTATAATAGGTTTTGAGGAACCTGAAATATATTTACATCCCAATGCAATAAGCAAAATGAGAGACACTATTTATAGTTTGGCTGAGTCTGGAAATAATCAGATTGTTTGCACTACACATTCACCATATATGATTGATTTGAATAAGAAACCAAAGCAAACATTGAACAGATTATCTCTTATCACATGTAGTTTGGAAGAAAGTATAGCATTAACAGTTGAAAGTATTCCGTTTAATATTACAAAAGAGTTTTTGAAATTGCAGGAAGATGATAAAAATTATATTAAGATGCTTCTACGAGTGGAAGATGCAATTGCAAAATGCTTTTTTGTAAAAAAGGTATTAATTATAGAAGGAGATACTGAACAAGTGGTGTTGTCAGAAACTATTAGCAAATTACCAGCAAGTTTGAAAAATGAGATTTTGTCAGATTGGTATATTTTAAGAGCAAGAGGAAAAGCTGCCATTATTCCATTAATAAAATATTTGAAAGCAATGTATATTGACATTTATATAATGCATGACAAGGATGAGAATACTCCTGGGGCAGTGGTATTCAATGAACCTATAAGACAAGCCTTAGATAATGATAGTCATTTGTTTGTATTGGAAAATTGTGTTGAAGATATGTTGGGGTATACAGCACCAACATCAGATAAACCATACAAAGCATATTGTTATATCAATAAAAATTGGGGAGAATGGAAAAATATTAGGGAGGAATGGAAAACAATTATACAAAATATTTTTAATGAAGGAAAGATCATTGAATAATTGACTTAAATTCGATTAAAAAATTAATAAGGTACACGATGCATTCATCCAGCCAAAAAAATCCTTTGAAAAACCCATCAATATTTGCTATAATAACAAATGCATCTATGCATGATGCAAATATACTATAATTAGAAATCGAGGAATGTAACATGGCATTATTGGAACAGTGGCAGAAAGTTGCCTATAATGAGAAAGCAGATAGAGGTGAATTACAGAGATTCTGGCAGAGATACTTCCTTTTAGAGAAGGGCGTATACGAACAGCTTTTAACAAATCCGGATGAGAAAGTAGAAGGAACTGTAAAAGAGCTTGCAGAGAAGTACAACCTCAGTGTTATGGAGATGACAGGATTCTTAGACGGAATCAACGACAGCTTGGTTGAGGCTAATCCAATCGACACCATGGAAGAAGATACAAAAGTTAACCTTGTTTTTGACAAAGAAAAATTATACAAAAACATGGTTGACGCAAAGGCAGACTGGTTATATGAATTACCACAGTGGAAAGAGATTTTTGATGATGAGAAGAGAAGAGCTTTATTCTTAGAGCAGAAGAAATCCGGCACTGTTCATGTAGGCAAAAAAGTCGGACGTAACGATCCATGCCCATGCGGAAGCGGTAAGAAATACAAATACTGCTGCGGAAGATAGTCCGCCGTATCTGAACTGTAAAAAGACTTTACAGATAGAAGAAAAGGGTATAGAATGACCCTAGTCAAAACGATGAAGAGAAGAGTAGCATAAGCAAAAGTCCCAGAGAGGAAGGCGTTTGGTGTGAGCGTTCCGGCTTGGAATTATGTGAAGACCAGCTCTGAGTGACCCCAATCCGGTCCGGTGATACCGTTATCATCAAGAATGAGATTTCTCTGGAATGGACAGGCAGTAAGAAGTTTGATGTCTGATAGGATGGAGAGATGAAGATGGGTGGAACCACGATAAGTATATCGTCCCTGATATTGTAGGAATGCAGTATCAGGGATTTTTTGTGTTGTACAGAGAATCGGAGATACTTCCTACAGAAACTTATTTTTATATAGCGAAAGGAAATGAAGAAAATGGTAGATTTTAAAGCAGACGAGAGACTGAATACTTTAAACCATTCCTGCGCACATGTGATGGCACAGGCAGTAAAACACTTATACCCACAGGCAAAGTTCTGGGTAGGACCAGTTGTAAAAGAAGGATTCTATTATGATATCGACCTTGGCGATGATATCATCAATGATGAAGCAATCGCAGCAATCGAAAAAGAGATGAAGAAAGTCTGCAAAGAAGGCAAGAAGATTTACAGACGTGAGATTTCCAAAGCAGAAGCAATGGAAATGTTCAAAGATGATCCGTACAAACTGGACTTAATTGAAGGTCTGGAAGATGGAAACATTTCTGTTTACGATCAGGGAGATTTCACGGATCTCTGCCGTGGACCTCACGTAGACAATACAAAGTTATGCAAGAACTTCAAGCTTGTAAAATACTCAGGTGTATATTGGAAAGGTGATGCAAACAATCACGTAATGCAGCGTATTTACGGTGTATGTTTCCCGACACCGGAAGAGTTAGAGGAGCACTTAAAACTTCTTGAGGAAGCAAAAGACCGTGACCACAGAAAAATCGGTAAAGAGATGAATCTTTTCATGTCTGATGACCTTGTTGGACGTGGACTTCCAATGTTCCTTCCAAAAGGATACACAGTATGGCAGGAACTTGAGAACTATATCAAAGCAAAAGAGAGAAAACTTGGATATCTTCATGTTATGACACCATGTGTTGGTACTGTTAATTTATATAAAACGTCTGGTCATTGGGATCATTACAAAGACAATATGTTCCCTGCAATGGAAGTGGAGGGAGAGTCCTTTGTTCTCCGTCCAATGAACTGCCCGCATCATATGATGATTTATGCAAACAGAATGCATTCCTACAAAGATCTTCCAATCCGTATCGGTGAGATCGCACATGACTTCCGTTTCGAAGCCAGCGGTACTTTAAAAGGTATCGAGAGAGGACGTCATTTCTGCCAGAACGACGCGCATCTTTTCGTGACACCGGAACAGATTGAGTCAGAGTTCTCACAGGTTGTAGATCTGATTTTTGATACTTACAAGGATTTCAACATCACAGATTACCGTTGCGTGCTCTCCTTAAGAGATCCTGCTGATAAAGTAAAATATCATGATGACGATGAGATGTGGAACACAGCAGAGAATGCACTCCGAAAAGTATTAGATGACCTCGGAATCGACTATACAGAGGAAATCGGTGAGGCTGCATTCTACGGACCAAAACTTGACGTAAACGTAAAACCGGCAATCGGAAATGAATACACACTTTCCACCTGCCAGCTTGACTTCTGCTTACCTGCAAAATTCAATCTGACATACATTGACAAAGATGGCACAAAGAAAACACCAGTTGTTTTACACAGAGCAATCCTTGGTTCCCTTGACCGTTTCATGGCTTATATCTTAGAGGAAACAAAAGGAAATCTGCCACTCTGGTTAGCACCGGTTCAGGCAAGAATCATTCCGGTTAAAAATGAGGATGAAGAGTTGAATGCATACTCACATGAACTTCTCAGCTATCTGGATGAGAACGGTATTCGTGTGGAAATCGACGAGCGTGCCGAGAAACTCGGCTATCGTGTAAGAGCTGCACAGGTAGAGAAAGTTCCTTACCTCATCATTCTTGGAAAGAACGAAGTAAAAGACGGAACGGTAAGCTACAGACTTCACGGTGAGCAGGATACCACAACAGTTCCAAAAGAAGAGTTCCTTGCAATGTTAAAGGATGAGATTGCAACAAAGAAAATCAATCCTGCCGCATTAAAATAAAATTTAATAAAAAATTGAAATGAACGAAGAGCGTATGCCAGAAAATTATGGCATATGCTCTTTTACATATTTTTTTCGAAAACTGCCATACTAATCTAAGACAATTGCGAAACTCATGAAAACCTAAGTTGAATTGTGAAAAATTAACAAAAGACATGAAAGACATTGGGGAACCGCCGGTTCTTAGAAGGCAGGTACAACTTTTTTCAATCAGGTCTGTGCATTTACTGCACAGACCGTGCGAAAGTGATTCAAGTGTGAGCAAATTCCTATCTGCGAAGCAGATTTTAAATGAATTTGCGAAGTACTGCGAAGAATGAGCAGTACCGTTGCG
>OIZG01000873.1_pt1 | contig 22195 bp, 27 predicted proteins | sample 1588561 | NCBI WGS metagenome assembly OIZG01 (sample SAMN03283267) | human gut metagenome | biome: human-associated habitat; material: feces | host: Homo sapiens | place: USA | collected 2013 | reverse complement strand
TTTTCCGGCCGCCTTTTTTTTGCGCTAAATATTTTTTCAAAAAGTGCTCCACCTTTTAAAAATTTCTGCATATTAAATATGTACAAAAAAATCTTACAGAAGGAGGTAAGAATCTATGGGAAGAGCAGGAGCCGGAGGTGGTGGTGATGAATATTCTGGCGGCGGACATTCATCCGGACGGTCAAGCGGCGGCCATCATGTAAGCAGCGGCAGCAGTGGAAGGCGAGCAGGAGGCGAAAGTTTCTCCGGAAACAACAGTTATCATGGTTATCATAATTATAATGGACCGTTTGGAGGACCGCCGCCATACAGAGGATATGGCGGTGGAATGTTTCCACCACCAGGCCCATCACCAAGGCACGATACTGTAATTGTGAGTAGTAACCCGTTTGGCGAGGTTATGGCTTTCATTGTAACGATTATCATCGTTTTTGTGCTGGCATTTGGCATGAAGATAAGTAATAACAGTAGTATACCAAAAAGCACACAAAACAGGGAAAAAATAACGGCTAATATTGCGTATGATAATAATTGTATCGTTGATAATATCGGATGGTTCGATAACCTTTCTAAGACAGAAAAAGCCATTAAATACTTTTATGACAAAACCGGAAGAGGAGGGCTTATGATGACTGATTGCATACACTGCGATATTGCCGGAAGGTATTCAAATCCAGACACAAAAATAAGCAATACATATGATGCCTTGTGGGTAGGAATATCTGCAAAAATCAGAGAAGAACCGCTTTCCGAGACTACGAACACAGGAAAACTTGTTAAACAGATTGAAGCCGCATGCGGCAAGCCGGGATATAAGACCAATCTGGTCAAATGCCCGCCGGTTGATAAGAATGGAAAGTTAAGATATCCAAATCAGGCAGAAATTGACTGCTGCTTTAAGAATCTGTTTGCAGAAATCGCAGAGGTCAAGCCGAAGGTCGTGATTCTGCTTGGAGAGAAAGTATGCTCTGCGGTAGAGAAAAAGCTAGACATTAAACTAAAACGCTGGCGTGGGTTTGAATATTTTGCGACAGAACATAACGGCATATGGTATCTGCCAGTACAGCACCCGTCTTACATATACGTATACAAAAGAAAAGAAGCAGAAAAGTACGTTGAAAAAGTAGCTGAGGCAATTGGGAAGGCTGTTGATGAAGTGAGATGAAGAGAATACTTAAGGCCGGCAAGTTTTTGTCAGCCTTTTTTGCGGTTGCAATAACTCCTGGAGGATTCGGCATATTAAGTATGTAAAAAAAACGAAGAAGGAAAGGTCATAGACGAAGAAGGAGAAGATTCATATGTGAAGACCTTGCGGTCAAGAACATGATGAAGAACCGCCATCTGTCAAAGTCAATCGCGTCTGTCGGCTGGTATCAATTTTTAAAAATGGTACAGTATAAGATGGAGTGTGCTGGTAAGTATTTCAGAAAAATCAGCAGATGGTATCCATCATCACAGACCTGCGGCTGCTGCGGATATAAAAATACAGATGTTAAGGATTTGGGCGTCAGAAAATGGAAATGCCCGAAGTGCGGAACCTGGCATGACCGCGATGTCAATGCTCAGCAGAATATATATAAGATTGGAGCGAAGATGCTCCAGGACGAAGGGATACAGATTATCGGTCTCCCTGTAACAAACAAACCTGCAAACTGATTCTTCAGAAATAACTATTAACCCAGCAACGGGTAAAACCGGTCACATGTAAACAAGCACTCCGGAAACGGAAATAACCAGATAACGAAGCAACGGTACCTCGGGGAAGCGTGGGAGCCGTGGTGAAAGTCCACTTAAAAAGCCTGCACCGCAGTAGGACTGGCAGCGTAAGGATGCTGACAGAGAGTCTGAGTAAGACACGGCCGGAAGGCAAATGCATCGGACAGATGAAGCAGGAAAGAAGATAGAAGGGAAGGTGTAACCGAGTCGCAAGACTAAAAAAGCCTGACGGACTATCGGAAGCCCGTGACTTCAGTCATGGGTTCTTCACAATGCTTGGCAAAAATATTACTAAAAGAAAAAAAATTTTTGCCTTCGTTTGTATTGTAATTTTTGTGGGTGAAGCTATACTCTTCATGCTAAATGCCGCGACGGATTACAAAATATACACAGACAGCGAAATTGTGAAAGCAAATGTCATTAATGTATCTGATACAAAGAGCGGCATGCTGAATGTCAAATATAGATATAACTATGACAGCAATAAATACGAGAAGAGCGCTAAGTACGAGTGCGAAGCGCGAGTTATCAAAGCGGGAGACGAAAAGAAGATACGGATACGAAAAAATACTCCGGAACAAATAATTACAACATCAATAAAGACTGCAGTAATGCATGATATTGCCTTTGCGCTTTGTCTTTTCGCATACGTAGCGGCATCAACGGAGAACAGGGAATCCCCGGCTGCCCAAAGTCAAAGGTTCCGGTTTTAGCTTCGCATGCGGGCATGAATTCCCGTTCGAAGTCTGGTTACGAGCGCGAAGCGCGAGTTATCAATTAACCTTGTTAAGCTGATTGGCTAAAAAGAATATTCTCTGCCGGCAGGAATTCTGCCGGTATTTTTTTCGCAAAAATCTTTCGGCCGGCAAAAATTCCAGCATACTAGAAATAGAGCAAAAAAATACTTAGAAAAGGAGACTTTGTTGATGGAAAAATTGTCGGTGGAAGATTTGGAAAGACTAAGAGAAAAAGAGTTCGCTGAGAGAGTCGAAAGAATTCAAAATACAATGTCGCGGTTTAGAAAAATTGCCTACATTTTGATGGTAATTGCCGCTGTGTTTATGTTTTTTCACGCGAGGAATGACTACAACAATTATGCTGGGAGCCAGCTTGTGATGGCTGAAGTGATTAATGTTGAGGGCACTGATAATAAAAATATCGATGTAGCATATCGGTATAATATCGCCGGCAAGGAATACGAATCGGACAAAATACAATACACAGAAAAAATTAGAAAAGGAGACAAAAAAGAAATCCGAGTTAAAAAAGACAGTCCGGAAGTAATTCTTAAGTATAATGATATCAATTTGGTAATATTCTACGATGTAATGATTGGATTATGTCTTGGATTGACAGTTTTGTGTCTGTATGAGATGGCAACCTGTACACTGCCGTCTGCGGTGGAGGAAGTTAAAGCGAAAAGCGTTGGGTTTACAACGAAGCGGGGTGTGACGTTTGAGTCAATTGTAAAAGAAAATAAGAAGAAAAACGAAAAAATAAATACAGAAAAGAAGATTTAAATTACCCGGCAGAAATTCTCTGCCGGTATTTTTTTCGCAAAATTTTTCCTGCCGCCAAAATTCAAGCATATTAAAAATAGAGCAAAAAAATACGTAAAAAGGAGCATATGCCAATGGGAGATATGGAAGATATGAAAGATTTGGAAAAATCAAAAGAAGAAGAACTGGCTGAAAACGCCGAAAGAATCCAGAACACAATATCGCTGATAAAAAAAAATGCCTGTGTGCTGGCTATGATTGCCGCTACGTTCATGTTTTTTTATGCACGGAGTGATTACAATAATTATTCTGGAAGCCAGCTTGTGATGGCTGAAGTAATTGATATTGAGGGTGATAATGATGAAAATATTGTTGTCAGATATCGGTATAATATCGCCGGTAAGGAATATGAATCAGACAAAATACAGCCTCCGGAAAAAATAAAAAAAGGAGATAAAAAAGAAATCCGGGTTAAGAAAAACAACCCGAAAGTGATTCTTAAGTTCAATGATATCAATTATGTCGTGCTCTGTGATGTATTGATTGGATTAGGTCTTGGATTAACAGTTTTGTGTTTGTATAAATTGGATTATATCTTGGATTATGACGAAATAAGCAATGCTGGATTCACGACGACGCCAGGTGTAACGTTTTCGTCAATTACAGAAGAAAACATAAAGAAGAACAAAAAAGAATAAGCTACAAAAATATTCTACCCCGGCAGAAATCCTCTGCCGGCATTTTTTTTGCAAAAATCTTTCGGCCCGCAAAAAGTCTAGCTTATTAAAAATAATAATAACAAAAAAGCCTCCAGGTATTTTTCTAATCGTAATCGGAATTTTGCATATTAATTATGCAAAAAAAATAAAGAAGGGAGAAAAAAATAATGAAAACATACACCCAAGAAGAAATTCTTAAAATCACAAACAAACTGTTCACTGACAATCGCGAAAACGAGGGCGCTGATGATATTGACAAAAATCCATATGCCGCCGGAGTGCATGACGGAATTTTGGATGTATTGACCAGCCTTGGAATCGATTGCGAAGAGGAATTTATTAACTGATTTTTAAAACTGTTGCTTATTTGGCAACAGTTTTTTTGTGCCTGAAAAACAATAAAAATAATTGCAAAAAAAATACGCAAAAATATTATCATCCGGCAAAAATTCCAGTATATTGTAAATGTAAAAGTAATTTCAGAAAGTGAGGAAAATTCAAATGGTAAATAAAAATACTACGAAAAAAAAACAAGGAAAACAAGAAAAAAAATTTCCACTTATTAAACTTATTTGCATCATATTCTTTTTGGTCGGCGTCATCATTTTTGTAATCAGTGTTGTAACTAGTTACAAAACATACACAGGCAGTGAAATTATAAAAGCAAATGTCATCAATGTATCTGGTACGAAAAACGGCATGCTGGAAGTTAAATATCGCTATAGCTACGACAACAAGAAGTATGAAGAAAATGTTAGGCAATCCGTAGACGAAATTAAAGTAGGGGATAAGAAAGAAATACGGATACGCAAAAGTATTCCAGAAAAAATAATTATCACTACAATGACGACCGCAATATGTACTATTATTGCCTTTACCCTTTGTTTTATTGCGTCTTTAGGGGTATTAGTTGCTGTTGCGTGGTTGGCCGATTTGGACGAAGAAATACGAGAAAGAAGATTCTGATATTGAAATTTGACATTGAAAAACCTGCCGGCAGAAATTCTGCCGGTATTTTTTTTCGCAAAAAATACGGTAGCAGTAAAAATCAGGCATATTTCGTACATAGAGAAAAAATAAAAAAGGAGTAAAAAAATGGCCAAACGTATAATCAGACATGCAAAACGAAATAAATTGATGTGGAAGTTGATTCTCTTTGTAATCGTTCTTATTGGAAGCACCGCAGTACTATTCGATTCGCTACAAACGCACCAGCAATACAAAAACAGCCGATTGGTTGATGCGAAAGTTGTGGACATTGCGGGACGCGACAACGGGATAATTAAGGTGACGTATAAATATAAAGTGGGCAAAAAGGCCTACAAATCTTTCAAACTGCAGAAGCCGAAAGAAATTAATATCGGAGACGAGACAGAAATCAGAATCAGTGAAAGTAAGCCTAAAAAAATCTTCACCCATAATAGAGAAGAAGATGCTGTGTTTCCAGAAGTGGCTGCGACGTTTTTATTCTTTGTGTTTGTGACTACGTTGGTTTTTGGATGAAGAACCACCTATTAACAAAAAACTACAAAAAGAAAAAAGGAAGAAATATGAAAAAGCAAAAAAGCAAGAGAACGAGAAAGTCTCAGATAATAATCTGTATTAGTATAATTTTAGCAATCGTATTTATAGTTCAAACAGTAGAACAAGACTATAGTAATTATATTAATAGTCAGATTGTAACAGCCCAAGTTATAGACATTGAAGTATTAAATAATCGCCATATTTATACAACCTATCAATATAATTATGTAGGAAAGACATATATAGCACATAAAGAGCAGAAACCAACCAAAAAACTGAAAATTGGAAACAAATCAGAAATACGAATTAATAAATCTAGTCCAAAAACAATTCTGGATTATGATGATATAGATACAGCTATAGCTATGGACGCATTGCTTATATTATTCTTCGTTCTCCTTGTTTATGCCATATCGCTAGCTTGCTGTTTGTTCGATAACCAAAAAAACATTTAACCGGTTTAGACAGGAAGCCCCCGCTTCAGCGCAAACAAGAGCGGGGTAGTTCACTCAGTCAAAAGAGATTAATGTCGGCAACGAAACAATATTCATACACAATACACTAAAGAGGATGATGATTTCCGCAAGTGGATGTGACGTTTTTATTTTTCGCGATTGTGACTACGTTGATTTTTGGATAACGCTGCTACGGAACGCTTAAACCTGGTACCGAAATCTGGCAAAGTCAAGAAGGCGCCACGAATCGTCACGACGAAGGTTTGAATCTTTTTCTCACACTGTTTTTTTTGCATATTGTCTTTGTAAATATAAAAAAACAGCTAAAAAGAAATGGAAAAAGACAACGGACAATGGATAACATTACAACCTGGCGTGCAGTTTTATATGCAGGTCCAAGAAAAGAAAGAGGACATTGCATTTGATGAGTGGTGCAAGTCCAGAAAGTAAGAGGTGATAACTATGTTTACGACATTGTTTGTAATTTTTACAATATGTGTTTTAGGAGATTTGCTCTGGCGGCTGTGTATCATCAAGTTTGCATGGAGCGCCTGGAAGGTTTTTCTGACTCTTGTCTGCCTGCCGCTACTTATCGTGTTCATGGTTTTTGGCGGTAAGATGGCTCTGGCGCTGTCGTTACTGGTGGTCGTTGGGATTGTGGCGATTATTGTTTCTATTTTTAAATAAGAAAAAAATAATGAGAAAAATATGCAGAACAATATTGGCTGCAGGATTGATGTAACAAAGTTGTTCTAATTTTTAAAGACAGTAGACTTCTTCTACTGTCTTTTTTTTGCCAGAAATCCTGCATATTACCTATTCAGAAGTACAAAAACGAAAAGGAGATTCAGTTATGGGTATGTATGATACATTAAACGGAGAGCATGTTAAATGGTGACTACAGCAACTACTTAGGAAGCCAGCTTGTGACATATACACCTGCCGACAGAAACCATCTGCCGGTTTTTCTTTGTCCGGAAAATCCCGCATATTAATTTTGTAAATATAAAAATCAAAAAGAAAGGAATAAAAAAATGGACAAAAATTACAAACCAAGTGAGAAACAGAAAAATTGCAAGTATGCTTTTCCGTATATGGGGAAAGAAATGAACAAAACATACTGCAGAAAACTGATGCAGGAAAGAAAAGATGCAGGAGAAGATGATATGTCTGTATGCGTCAGCAATGAGCAGTGTGAGAACTGCCCGGACTATAAAAGCCGGTACATTGAGTACCCAATTCAGGTCAATAGTATCAAATGTGATAAACTGAAACAGCTGATGATGGGTCATGCCGGAAGTCTGGTCAAGATTCGCCCGTGTAATAAAGAATACGGTGGTAAAACATATCTTGGATTGTATCTCGGAAATCAGCCGTGGTCCCAGACAGTAAGTTATAATGAAGAATCAGGTGAACTGACAGTTGGAATGGCAACAAATCCGGCAATTTATGTTTTTGATTTGCAGCGAATAATCTTTGGAGCTGAGAGCTGGTGGGGCATTATAGAAAATCCAGAAGAACTGAAAGATATTACCAATGATGATATCAATAGTCAGTGGTATGTCAAGGTGCTGAAGGCGATGCATAAGGATGAGCCGGAGGAGACGATAGAAGAGAAATTGAAACGTATTTCTGAAGCCGTGAAAGAGCACCCGGAAAACTTTGAGGCGGCCAATAAAATTCGGCTTGGAAAGTATTATGCTTTTGTAAAACCTTTTAACGTTACTTTTGAGAACGGCAAGAGAGAACAGATTTTTGAGGGATGTATCTGCAGGATTAAAAATGACGGGAACGTTGTTTTTGAGGGTTCTGGCGTGGAAATGTCAGAAAAGACTGGAGAATACATTAAGAAAAATGCAGAAAAATATCTTGTAGACGTAACAAAATTGTTCTGATTTTTAAAGACAGTGGATTTTTCCACTGTCTTTTTTCTCCACAAAAATCCCGCATATTAACAATGTATCTAAAAAAAATAACAACGAAAAGGAGATTAAATTATGGGCATGTATGACACATTAAACGGCGAACAGGTTAAATGCTTTCCTTGGTACAGTTTTGATGTGATGTCACTGTCAACAGAAGGTTCTATCGTCGGCCATGGAGGTAATTTAAAATATTACAGTAATGGCAGTAAAATCCCTTACCGCTCTCTGGCGTACAATTATGGAAAAAACTTCATTATTTTTGATTTTAACCCTGAACTTACAAATAACGATGACAACAACTGGGTTGCACATGTGATTGAAGACGGACTTCTGAAGGCTTTCGTTTACAAAGAAAATGCAGGTAAGGAATTTGAAGAAATACTTAAAAGAAGCCACAAAAATATCAGCTATTACGGCGGCAGCAACTTTAAATTTAAGTCAATCGCTGACGTTAATCAGTATGCAGTTGAGTCTGATGAATTAATGAAAAAGACAAAGAAACTGCATGAGACAGCCGACAAGATTATGCGTGAATGGTTTGACGCATTGAAGGAAGTACGACTCAAAAATATAAAAAAAGGTACTCCCGAGTATGCAGAGTTATCTTCAAAGATGGACCAGTTTTCAATAAGACATACTGCAGAAACTGACAGAATAAAACCAGAAATCGAAAAACTGCGTCAGGCTTTTGCTGAAAAATGGACAGAAAACGAGTCGGAAGACTACCTTAAAATGTCTGACTTTGGAAAAAGTATTGAGTCAGGAATTTTGACCCTTAAATGCAAAAAAATACAAGAAAAGGAGCCAAAAGAAAAATTAGTCTTAGCTAAAGAACACGGCATCTTTTTTGACCGTCAGAAAGAATGGCAACTCTACTGTGAGTACTTCAAAAAAACATATGGAAAAATACTTGAAAAAGAAGGTGAGGAGTTTTGGGAGAAGTATTTTGAGTGGTGTGAAATTACTGATGAGGAAAAAGAGAAGGTTGATGAGCTGAGAAAAGAACTGGGAGTGTAATTGGAGGAGAAAATGGTTAATTACATAGAAACACCTAACGAAAAAGAACTGCTTGCAATGCATGAAAAGTATAAGGCTGGAACTCGTGTTTGTCTAACGAAAATGGACGACACATATGCACCGCCAATTGGCACCTGCGGAACAGTGTCGTATGTAGATGATATTGGAAGTATCTTTGTTAACTGGGACAATGGAAGCACGTTGGCTCTTGTGTATGGAGTAGATAAATGCGAAGTTGTCAGCAAAGATAAGTACCAGAAGGTATATATCATGTGACAACAATGCTTTTGCCGGTTCTGCGTTCATGGAACAGCCTTTTACACTTGGTGTGAAAATGGCAGGAAGAATCCTGATTGATGTTGACCCGACGGTGGAAGAAGTCATTTTTCCGGATGAAGAGGAACGGATTTTTACATTTGCAAGAGAAGTGGACCTGAAAAATGTAAAAAATCTTGTACTACATAATGCAGACAGCCTTGCAGGGCTGCTGTATGATAAAGGACTTCCCCAGAAAGTTACATTTATTCCTTCGAACAATAATCTGGAAGACTTAAAATACGAAATCCGGCAGCTTGTCAGTATAAGCAGGAATGCTGAATATATTAAGGAAATTGAGGTCATTTCTCCTTATGTTAAGTGTGTAAATGGAATCATATATACATCTGACATGAAAACGATTATCGCATCAACAATGTATCAGACTGATATTGTGATACCAGAAGGGGTAAAAATATAAATAACGACGAGCTGCCGAAGGGCAGACGAGCTGCCCTTGGCAGTCTCGTTATAATGCCGGAATTATGGGCGTACCGATTACATACCTTAACCGTCATAACGCCACCCAGTTTGAAATCATCGGCCTGGCGGCCGGAAACATTAAAGGGCTTGCCGGTATTGATTCAACAACAGGAAAAAATGGACCGTATATTGGAGGAAAACTCAAATACGGAAGAATTTTCGTCAGAAAGGTATTGTAACGGAATTGCCGGAGTTCCAATCACCTTCCTTGATAAATACAGCCCTGAACAATTTGAAATTGTCAACGCTAACGACTACCGAAAAACTGAAAACGTGCCAGTAAAATCTCACGGGCTTATTAAAGATAAAGATGCTTCTATAACGCTTTCAGAAAGTAAAAAAGAAATGCAAAAAAGTATTGACAAAAAAGATTCCAAAAATATAATCGCTAAGAGCAGAGCAGAGCAGAGCAGAGGCGGACTGTCTACGCACGAATCTGCATCAGGAAGAAACTCTGAATTGCTCTCACCTGGAAGTGACGGATGGCATATCGCCGGAAAACGAAAATATGCAAGGATTTTCATCAGACAGGTATTGTAATGGAGTTTTTGGAGTGCCAATCACTTATTTGGACAAATACAACCCTGAACAATTTGAGATTATTGGCATGCTGCAATCAAGTACTGATGAACAGGCCGGAATTCCGAACTTACGCTTTTACAATAGCTTTCGCGAAATGCGGCAAGATATGTCATACACAGGCGCTTCTGGAGGAAAGGCAAATGGAAACCCGGTTATAAAAGAAAAGCCTAAAAAAGGAAATTTTCTTTACAACGAAAAAACTGGCGAATATGTACATTCTGTTTATGCGAGGATTGTGATTCGCCGTAAGTTATAAAAAAAACAAAAGTAACAGCAAAAAGAGGCATAAAAGAAATGAACAACAGCAAAAGCCAAATCTTCAACGCCGAAAGAGCAATAGAAATAGAAAAAGAGTTTAAAGAACATCCGGAAAGAAACCGGGTAAAAACGGTGAAGATTGCAGCTGAGAAAGAGAAAAAAAAGAAATAAAAAAATAAGCAAAAATGGAGGAAAAGAAAATTGAAAATAGAACCAAAAGAAATCAGCATCAGAGAGGTTGCTGAAAATTATGTTGACGATGGAGATGGCGGAGTTTATGGATTAGACGGCGAGCTGGTTTTAAGGCCGCCTTATCAGCGAGAGTATATTTATCAGCAGGCTCAGAGAAATGCGGTAATCGATACGGTAATGAGTGGATTTCCGTTAAATTTAATGTACTGGTCTCCGAACCCGAAGGGTTTTGAACTCCTTGACGGACAGCAGCGTACAATCTCACTCTGTCAGTATGTAAACGGGGATTTTCCTGTAAAAATCAATGGAAATGATAAATTCTTCCATAACTTGACGGAAGATGAAAAGGAAAAATTTTTGGATTATAAACTTGATGTGAAAGTTTGTGACGGAACGGAAGAAGAAAAATTAGAGTGGTTTAAGCGTATCAATATTGCCGGGCTAGTGCTAACGAATCAGGAGCTGTTAAATGCAACATATGTCGGAACATGGCTGACTGATGCAAAAAACTATTTCTCAAAACGAAACTGCGTGGCCGGACAGATGGCTGAAGGGTATATCAAAGGAAACCCGATTCGGCAGGATTATCTTGAAAAAGCTCTGTCGTGGATTGCTGACCGTGATAGGCTGGAATCGGGTCAGATGTATATGGCAAAACATCAGCATGACCTGGACGCGAACGAATTGTGGTTGTATTTTCAGACAGTTATTAATTGGGCGAAAATGTTGTTCCCGACGGCGAGAAAAGGCGTTACTGACGTACAGGATTGGGGAATCTTATACAACGAATTTCACAACAAGCAGTATAACAGCAACAATCTTGAGGCTGATATGAAACGCCTTTTAATGGATGATGATGTTACCAAAAATGCCGGTATTGTAAGGTATTTATTGTCTGGCAGAACGAAACATGATGAGAAGTTCTTGTCAATCAGGGCATTTTCAGAAGCGCAGAAGAGAAGGGCATATGAGAGGCAAAAACATAAGTGCGCGATTTGTGGAGAGGTGTTTGACCTGACAGAGATGGACGGAGACCATATTGTACCGTGGAGCCAGGGCGGCAGGACTGTGGATGAGAATCTGCAGATGCTGTGTAAGAAATGTAATAATGAGAAGAGTGACAAATAAAAAATTTTCCACGCACTTGCGGGGCAAATTATTAGCCAGAAAAAAGCGGCAGAAATTATTCTGCCGCTTATGCTTTACACTATTTTAACAGCCATACTTTTCTTTATATTTTTTATTTGTTTCTAAAATCTTACGATATTCTGCCATTAGATTATAAAACGATGCCTTTTTTAAGCCGCTCTGCCTTATAAATTCGCTTGATGTGATTTCTTTCTGTTCCCATTTTGCATACAGCTCTTCCCAATTTTCTGGAAAATCCAGTTTAGTACGACCGGCGCCAGCACGCCTGGAAGTACGGATTGGAGTAATTTTTTGATTACTGTTTGATATAAAATCGTATATGGTCTTCAATACAGCTATATTGACCGACGAAGAAATCCCACATTCATAAGTTGATGGTGTATCACGCACTATAAGCATAACGGATTTTTCCAAGAAATATTTTATGTTTTCTTTCACAGCTAAGTCATTAAGCCCAATATCCTCAAACTTTCCTATAACAATTATATCGTTTGTGTTGCATATTGCTTTAATATTATTGAATGCACGAAAACAGCGCTTATTTTCTGTATAAAATGTAATCTGAAAATCAGAACCTAGTTCTTTTCGTAGTATATCAATAATATCATCAAAAGACGATAAATTCTCATCTATTGTTGTATACAAATATATCATCTTACTCACCTTTTCATTATTACCTACGACGTTTAGATTGTATAAATGACATAAAACCGTTTGATAATGTATGACCTAAAAACGTTTCTAGTTGCGTCTTGTTAAATTTAATGCGACATACATCTCGTGACGGTGTCGATTCCGCACAAATTTCGTTTGGTAAACAGCGCTCCCATGCCAAAAACATTTTTTCTATTTCTCCAGTTTTACCAAGTACTAATGTAACAGTATCAGCAACTGTATCGATAATGAAATCTTTCTTGTTTGTTTTATACAGGCCTTCTATCTGTTCAAGTGCATCGCTTGAAACTGAAGTTGCATTAATAGAATAATCATGATTCCATGTAAGCGGTCTTATATACTCTGGAATATCATATCCATATTCATTTAATATGTCAATAATTACATTTGACGAGATAGACATAATATCTGGATAATACCCGTCCTCACGATGTTCTATGTCATACATATGGCGCACAACATCATTAATTTGTGGAAGCATTCTCCTTAGATACTCACGATAAAAAGCATTCGTTAACCTGTTGAGAATAGCTTTGCCTCTGCTTTTATATTCGCTCTGGTCTACGGTACTCGGCAAACATCCTTCATAACTAATAAGCATTATTCGTTTTCTGTATTTTTCCTCTAAAGATAAAATCTCATTACTTGCAAAAACAACAAGTGGCATGCAATGAAGAGATAAACGTTCACATTGTTCTGGATTCTTTAAGTAATCCCCTTTTTGAGAAATATATCCACTTGAAATTTCGTCAACAAAAATTGGTATTCCTTTTGAGCCTGTTTGCAAAGCTTTTAATTTGTCTTTACCTACCTCAACTCCTTTTTCCTCTGGTATGTTTTTACCTGTCATCAATTTAAGTATCACAGACATCATAAAAGTTTTACCTACGCTTGGGTTCTTTGATACTAATAACATAAAAAGAGGAAGGCTGCCATCACCTACTCCTGTAATATCAGCATCATTACGCAATTTGGATGTAAACGGAGAAGAGAAGACGGCGTTCAATAATTTGAAATGGTTTGGCTGTAAATTTTTTCTCCCGTTAATAAACTCATCATAATTGTTAAAAATCTTCAATAATTCAGAGATATCATGTTTCACCTCGTCTTCAGATGGATACAAATTTAATTCTTCCCCATTAAGATATGCTTTTTCAGAATCGTAATCAAATGTTAGTTCAGGATATTTTTCAACTGAAACGTGACATTTTTGGCCATTTAAGCTCCTTCTAAAATTTGATTCCATCCTTTTAATATTTCGCGAACTTATTTGAGTAAGTCCCTTTTCAGTTTTTAAGCCGATATTCTTAGTTACTTTTTTATAAAATTCAACGTCTTTTTGATATTCAATACAATAATTAACATAATCTAAATTTGCTTGAGACATATCTTCACGTAATACAATTGCCGTATCCATTTTCTTAATTTTTGTAATAATTGGATTGTTCTCAATCATATCTTCTTCAGATGTAATTGTTTTTGTCGTTATACACGAATAAGGAACCTCCTCAGCCATAGACCAGGCTGCATCAAATTCTGCAATCGCATCTTCGTACCCTAACTCGCTGTCATCATAATTATAGTTTTCCATATGACTTCCGTTCCAGGCATTACGTGACATGTTTGCTGTAGTATCAACAACTTTTGAATCACCATTATCAGATGTTAAAATATATAGTTTACGGTGGTCAACAATAGTAGTTGAAACCTTAATAATTAATTTTCCACTTTGAATCATATCTGATACGCGCTTATATTTACAAGCCGCTTTTTGTATTTGGGTTGCATTTGCAAAAATGTATGGCATTTTTGAATCTTTATCTACAATACATGTTGCGCCAAGAATAATTTCTACATATTCAAAGTATTTCAGCAATTTATTTATAAAATCCCAGTTATATGAAAATGTAATAACCTGCAATTTGCTATAACCTGAAAATATTTCATCAATTGATTCAAATTCAGCGGCATCAACCATTATTTTATGTTTTATTTTGATGAGATTTACATTTTCTGCCTCACCGTGTTTTCCTCCATCTATCACATCAAACAATGATAATTGACCGATATTAGATTCTTCTTTTTTCATATATTTCCCTCCTTTTTTAGTATTTTTAAATGTCTATAATTAAGCGTCTTATTTATAGACATATTGTATCACACATAAAAATATATTTCAACATGCATTTGGAAATCAGCTTTTCTGCTTTCCAAAAAATTCCGCATATTAATAATATCTTAAAATAAATTGTAATTTACTAAATTTTTGGTATACTATTCACATATTACTAAAATATATTGGAGGTGAATAATAATGATAAAATACATCTTAATGCACAAAAATGATAAATGTGGAACAATACTGTTTGACGAAAACATAGGAAGAATCACCGAATATCATGATGATAGAAACGGTCTGTCTCCATACCTGGGCAACTGCGATATAAAGAAAATTCAAAAGTGGTGGGAGATGAGAGCTGTTCCTGCGTCAAGGGCAACAATGCAGCAGGTGATAAATAACGCAAATTGCTTAAATACAGAGGTGTATCTGGCAAAAAATCTTGGATTAAGTATGACTGATACATACTGGATTAAACCAAGCGGCATTGACTTATCATTTGATAACGTTAAATTTGCGAATTTAGCTGCATATAGCCATGGAAAAATCCCATATCATAATGCAACGTCGTATGACCCAAATGCGTCTCTTGGCGGCCAGATGGAAAAATATTGGGATTTAATGCATAAAACTCCAATATTGGTCAAAGAAAGCTATAAATATTACGGACAGCAATCAATTAATGAAGTTTTTGCTTCAATAATTCATGACAGACAACATTCAGGTGTTGATTTTGTTAAGTACACTGCTGAGATGACTGAAGATAGAGGTATACAATGCAAATGCCCGGCATTTACTTCGGAAAATATAGAATTGTTGTCGGCCTATGAAATAGTAGAAAGTAGAAAAATTCAAAACAGTCAGGCGTTATATGACGAGTACATTAATATCTGTGTTGAAAACGGCATTGATTACGAACAAATTCAAGAATTTATGGACTATCAGACAATGACCGATTTCTTGATAACGAATACAGATGAACATTTGTTAAATTTTGGCGTCTTACGAGACCCAAATACTATGAATCTAATTGGACCGGCTCCAATATTCGACTCCGGAAACAGTATGTTCTATTCTGATGGAAGAAAAGCACCATATACTCGAGCCGGAATTTTAGACATTCCGATTACGAGTTTTTATAAAAGAGAAGAAAAATTACTTGGAAAAGTAAAAAATAAAAATGTCGTAGATTTAAACAGTATACCTTCCGCAGGCGAGGTTAAAGAATTGTATGCGAACGCAGGCATTCCAGAAGAAAAGGCTGATATAATCAGTAAAAATTATGACACTAAAGCCAAGATGTTATCAGAATTCCAAAGGGGAAAGACTATTTCGTTATATAAAGAAAAACAAGCCGAAAAAAATAGCAAATACAACACAATCGTAAAAGAGCCAGAAGTTAAAATGGAATCTCCAAAGTTTATTATGCTTTGCGGAATTCCGGGTTCAGGAAAATCTCAATTAGCCAAATCTCTTTATGCTGATTTACAAAATAAAAAAATGGATGATGTGAACTTGTATCCGGCCTCAAAAGCAATAAAGAATATTGGCCTTGTTTTTGACCCTTCTAAAATCACAAATGACATTGTAATAAATGCAGATTACAAGAATAGTGCAGTATTGATTTCTCCGAATAAAATTCGCCAGGAGCTCAAAGACAATTATCCAGATAATTATAGTGAAAGCCTCGTTTTTGCAATAGTTGATGCAAGAGTTAAAACAGCTTTAAAAAGTGGTGCTTCTGTCGTGTATGAAGCAACCAATCTTGACAAGCCAATAAGAGAAAAATATTTGGGGATTGCGAATGAATATGGCGTAAAAGATACTTCACTTCATGTAACCTGGATAAATCCGAGTGATTCAATCAGCAGTATCTCTCCGAACCTATTGTCAGCTATGAATAATAGACTGGCAGATAGTAATCCATCAAAAGCTGAAGGATGGAACGATTTTGTTCAGCACGGTACGCCTGTCGAAAAAATACAAAATAATGATTATTTTGATATGTCTATAGACGATGATGAAATTGAATACGAAGACCATTAAGTTCACGGTAAAAGAGCATGACATTCAGTCAAGCTCTTTTTTTTGCTTTTTTTCTTCCAATAAGAAATTCCGCATATTAAATACGACAAGAACTTTTCTTGATTTTATCCAAAATCAACAAAAGAAAACTCAAAAAAATCTAACACAACAAACAAAGACAGGAGGAAAAAAATGAATAATAAAGTTTTAGACATCTATTCAGACGACCTTACCGACGCTGAGACTGAATCTCTTTTCAGCACTCCAAAAGAAAGCAGAAAAGGAGACCGGAGAAAAATCGACTACAAAAAAGCAAAAAGAAAAGCAAAAATTGACCTTGCGAGGTCATTTGATGGTCTGCCGATGTATGACAATCTGCACCAGTACAGTAAAAATAAAATCCATTGTTCTTGCCAGTTATGCCGTGGGAAAGATTGCTTTGGTAGACATGTTACTACCGAGCAGGAAGTAAAAAGCCATGATGAGATGCTGGCTGAACTGAAAGAATTGGACGAGAATTTGCTGACAGTGGAAAGAAAGGAGATTGCGTGATGGTAACCATTGAGAGCAAAAATCATTCTATTAACCTTGGAGGTGGAGGCTTCATATGCCTCCGCACTAAAGTCGCAGAACTGGCAGCGCCTGATATCTTTGAACACTACAAAAAATCTATGGACGGAATGCGGCTGTATGATGATGATAAAAGAAAGGCGTTTTACAAATCATATAACGCAAAAATCACAGAACTGGACAAAAAATACAAAGGCAAAATGTCTAACATCCTTGATTTTTTGTATGAGAGCGATTGTGACGGCATTATGGATGTTCCACACTGCCGGTCTATCTACAAAGTCATCAAAGACTACGACGACGATATTTTATACGGCTATGCCGGCAGAAAAGACTGCGCGAAATTTGCTGATTTCAAAGCTATCGTTAAAGACGGCATTGATTCCGGTGATGGTTTCACCTGGTTCTAAGGCTGCAAACAAAAAACAAAAAAAAGTTTTTACGCCGGATGGCTGGAAAGGACGAAATTATGAAGATTTTAGCAATTGATAAATACGAAGAGCCTGTTGTTAAGGAAATTGAAAACAATCTGAAGGATATACAGAGATATGTGCTTGGACATATTGAGACCATCACATTATCAGAAACTGCAATGCTGGTTTGTAATGATGCCGGAAAACTGGCTAACCTGACGCCGAATCGAATTCTGAAAATTGGTAACAGTAATGATGTAATCCGCGGTGATTTCTTTATCTGTGGATGGTCCGGAGATGAGTTCTGTGATATTTCTGATGAGGATGTTGAGAAATACACGAAAATGTTTTCAAAACCTGATGTTTTGTTTATGCCTGTATGGAATGGGGTCAGCAGGGTTTGGAAGATTGTTAAGCCGGAAGATGAGAAAGAACATTTCTGCTTTTATGATTTACTGCAGACTGAGGCTGATTACGTGTTTTGCCCGTTTGAGACTGCGATGAAAAAACATTCGCCGAAGCTTTCTGATTACGGCAAAGTTTATCGTGGAATTTTTGAATTCAGCGATACGTTTGAGGCAAAGAGAATGTGCGAAAGGCTTTATATAGAGCATAATGGTGTAATTTTGGACAGAAAAGGCCGTTCAATGGACATTTCTGATATCATTGTGATGCATCTTCCGAATGGTGACAGATATTTTTATGTTGACATGTTAGGATTTGCAGAAGTTAAGTTTGACAAAAACGGAAAGATGACGATAACGAAAGATAGCACAGCGGAAAACAAGAAGTAAGAACTAAAACTTATACATTTACAGACCGGAGAGGATTTTACTCTCCGGATTTTTTTCGCAAAAAATTTCCTCCCCGATAAAAATTCAGCATATTAAATGTAACAAAACAAAAAACGGGAGGTAAAAATTATGACACGTGGAAATTTTGTATTAATAACGAATACAGCAAATTGGATGTCAATACAGTTTAACGGTGATATGTACCCGTCATGCAACGGAAAATTCGTTTATCACATGCTGGAATCCGTTGAAACTTATGACGATTTAGCGGCAGCAATACTTAAATTTGATGGGGAATGCTTTGGATATGCAGACATGCGCTTCGGATGTGCAAACATGCATAACATAGACATGGCACCGAAGAGCATTTCAGATAATATTGATTTTAGTAAAGATTATTTCGCAATCTATAACTCAGATTATCTTTACATCAAAAACGCATCCGATAAGGAATGCACCATTATCGCCAAAAACGAAATGGAACAGACTATCAAGCCGGGAGAAATTCAAGTATGGAAGTTTGGATGCCTTGTCCAGCCTGACGCTAAAGACCTTGAACTTAACGACGACGAGAAAATTTTCGTTTATGGAGAACGACAGACAGAAGCGAGAGTAGACTCGCTTAACGACAGACTACAGGCGATTTTTGAGGAGTGCGATTCCTTCTTGGAGAACCTGCCAAAAGGCCTGACCGACGATGAAAAAGAAATTCTTCCGCCGGTCGTGATGCTGTGGTCAGCTCTAAAAAAAAATTCGAAAAAATAGATGTAAAAGCACCTAAAGATAACAAAAGAATTTAAAAAATTTCTGCATATTGGAAATGTACAAAAAAACAAAAACAGGAGGTCAAAAATATGACTTTAAAAGAATTTGCTGAAAGACTGAACGGAACAGAGTACAATGGATATCCGATTTTCTCAAAAGAGGATATTGGAATCGCGAAAGAAAACGGATTTGTGATTGTGACGGGGGCTTCCGATGACCTGATGGAATTTGATGGCGCTATCTATAGCGAAGGCGACTGTTTCGATGGCGGAAAAGTCTATTTTTCCAAAAACGGAGTAGAAGAAAATAAGACCCAAAACGTTATTAATGCCTTATGGTGTGAGGCTGAGGATGAAAATGGCGTTGTGATTCCATGGGCTTATGAGACAAAAATCCCACATGAGACATTTTATGTGATGGATGCCGGTGAGGTGTATTGCAGGGGGATTGTGTTTGATGTGAATGATGTTAATTAAAAAAATTAGAGACCGCATTTCTGCGGCCTCTTTTTTTTTCGTAAATCCTCCCACTTGTGCGTGTGGTAACTTCCGTTCTTCCTTTAAACATTAGCAAATTTTTCCCGTCTTTGTCTGCCAGAGCCGCCGCACATTTCGGATGCATGGTTGGCCAGTACTTTTTGGTAATGCCGAAAACCCGGTGGAATATCTCTCTTAACGATTGGCAGGACCGGGCGGTGTTCAGTTGGTGGATTTGTATACTATAATTATATCATTTTTGTCGGCAAATGACAATTGATTTGTTTTTTGCGGTGTAAAAATTTCAGCATATTAAGAGCGTATAAAAAAACGAGACAACAAGAAAGGAGACAAAAATATGTCGAAAGTAACTTACAACGTGATTTACCAGGTTTGCGGCCAGGTAACAACTGATATTCCGGACGATATTACAACCCGTGAGGAGGCTGTCGCTTACCTGGAAAAAAACTGGAAGAATATGCCTTTCCCGAAAAATGCAGAGTATATCTGTGATTCGGAAGTACTTGATACTGAAGGAGAAATTACAATAGCACCGAATAACAACGAAGAGTAAGAAAGGAGACGATAGTATGTCAGGATACTGGAGCGCAACAAGCGGAACAGCATTGATTATCCCTAAAGAAGAAGGCATGTATGAAGTACATATTCCAAAATCTCTAAAAAAGATTGGATGCTGCGCTTTTGCAAATGCGTCAGTAGTATATGCTGAAAACGTCAATCGTAAATTGCTTATGGCGTGTGTGCAAAGTGGAAACATGCAAAGGTATCACGTGGCAAGGTTTTGGAGATTAAAAGTCAAAGATAAGCCAGAGCTTATACTTCCAAAAAATATAGAATCCCCGGAACTGGCGGCACAGGAAATCAACGAATTCTTAAATACGGATGGAAGAAAAATTCCTCATCTGTATAAATATGGTCAGGGAAATACTACTTTGGCTGCTGCATTAGAGCACTGCAGGTTGTATACAGACGGACAGACCAAAGCATTTCTTACACGGCATGCATCGGAAATTGCTGGCATATATTCTGGTGAAGTAGAAGAGTTTGCAAAGTATATACATGCCGGAGTCTTCACCAATATTGCATTAAAGAAAATGTTTGCAGAACTGGAAGCAAACAAAAAGGAAAGAGATGACCTAACTGTACTTAAGGGATACCTGTTAGGTGCGATTAAACCTCAAGAATCAAACTTTTGTCTGTAAAAACAAAAAGCAGCCTGAGGCTGCTTTTTCTCTTCCGAAGAAATCCCGCATATTAACTACGAAATTTAAAAAGAAATTTTAAAAAAGAAAGGAAAAAATAATATGCAGTGTAATGCGATTAGAAATGGTGATGTACTGACGGTTGATGCATTCATGGACTTAAAAAATATCTTGGCAGCATTGTGACAATGTCATCTTTGGATTCCAGCCATAGCGGAGGGGGAATCCATAAACTGGTTGTTAAAAACTCAAAATGCAGCCTGACAATTGATGAAATTAAGCGCTGCTTAAGAAATTCTGTTCTTGATGAACTAAAGGAGATTGAAATCATCACGGAAGATGAAAGATTTTGCGCTATTAATGGGCTGTTGTATTCCAAAAACAAACGCAGGCTTTATTTCTGCCCGCGTGGGATAGACGGTGTTCTTGAGATTCCTGACGGAACAGCCACAATCACTGAGGGCTCATGCGGAAACTGCAATTTTTCCAAAGTGATTATTCCTGATTCTGTTAAACGAATTGATGGATTTGCATTCCCACGCAGCTATACATTAGAGTATGTTGAAGGCTGCAAGAATATAAAAAAAATTGGTGACTATGCATTCGCATATTGTAACCAGCTGAAGAAATTTCCGTTCGGTGAGTTCGTTAAGAATATAGGTTCAGGCGCTTTCTGCGATACGATGCTAACAGAGATATATTTACCGGAAGGATTATCTCGCGTTGGAAGACAGGCGTTCAATACGACAGGTGTTGCGGACGGAATGCAGGCTTTAGTTGAGCCATCTGGAATGTATGACATCCATATTCCATCAACATTGAAATATATTGAGTCTTGTGCATTTGCAAATGTAGCGAATGTATATACGCCATTTGTGAATGCAGCACTGATTAAGGCATGTATGAGGAGCGGTAATCTCCAATATTGCCATGAATGTAATACCTGGAGATTAAAGATTAAAGGTAAGCCGGATGTGATAGTGCCAAAGTCTTGTTCTAGTGAACTACTCGGCAATTAAATTACCGAGAATCCCCACTTATCTTCTTCATATGCTGAATTTTCCAAAAACGAAAAAAGCAGGCCGAAGCCTGCTGAAAAAATTTAAGCGCCATATTTATTCCACATAGAGTCATACAACTTATGCATTCTTTCAAAGTTAGCACTTGTCATTGCATTGACTTTTGAGACTGCAGCCTTAACATACTTGTATGTCAAAGGTCTTGTTGAAGACAATGAAGAACGATGCAGGATGTAATCTTTATATGCATCTGCGAAATATTCCTTAGGATTTTGTGTTGCA